>Ga0194132_10000352_pt1 | contig 94856 bp, 94 predicted proteins | sample TA2KigOf80mmetaG_FD_148612 | JGI IMG/M metagenome (GOLD analysis project Ga0194132, IMG submission 148612) | Freshwater microbial communities from Lake Tanganyika, Tanzania - TA2015054 Kigoma Offshore 80m | ecosystem: Environmental > Aquatic > Freshwater > Lake | place: Tanzania: Lake... | reverse complement strand
AAGTGGAATCATGCTGCGGTGTTGTGGGTTGCCGCGGGCGCCGGCAACGACCTCGCATAGCGCTCGTCCGGGGTCATCCCGCCGAGACTCGAATGGGGCCGCCGGCTATTGTAGAACACGAAGTACCGGCAGAGCGCGGCCCTGGCTTCCGACACCGATCCGTAGGCTCTCAGGTACACCTCCTCGTATTTGACGCTCTTCCATAGCCGCTCGACGAAGATGTTGTCCTTCCAGCTCCCCCCGCCGTCCATGCTGATGGCGATGCCGTGGTCCTGCAGCAGGCCGGTGAAGGCCTCGCTGGTGAACTGGCTGCCTTGGTCCGTGTTGAAGATCTCTGGAGCGCCGTGGCGCTCCAGAGCCTCTTCGACCGCCTCCCGACAGAAGCTCACGTCCATCGTGATCGACACCCTCCAGGCCAGCACCCGGCGACTGTGCCAGTCCACCACCGCCGTCAGGTAGACGTAGCCCCTGGCCATCGGGATGTACGTGATGTCCATAGCCCACACCTGGTTCGGCCGGGTCACGGCCAGTCCTCTGAGGAGGTAGGGATGGACGGGATGGCTGGGGTGCCGCCGGCTGGTGGCGGGCCTCCGTTAGAGCGCCTCGATGCCCATGCGGCGCATCAGCGAGGCAACATGCCTGCGTCCAGGGCGCAGGCCCTCCCGCCGCAGCATGTCGCGCAGCATCCTGCTGCCCGCAAAGGGGTGTTCCAGGTGCAGTTCGTCCATGCGGCGCATGAGGCCGAGATCGGCAGCGCTCACCGGCCGGGGCCGGTAGTAGACGCAGGCGCGGCTGATGCCGAGGGATCTCGCCTGGCGGACGACGGGCAGGGCGTGGGTACGGTCAATCATCGCCGTGCGTCCAGCAGGCCGGCCTTGCTGAGCGCGGCTCCTAAAAAATCGTTCTCCAGCGCCAGCTCACCGATCTTGGCGTGCAGCGCCTTCAGGTCCACGGGCTTCTCCTTCGGCCCTGGCCCATCGCCGAACACCTCCGCCGCCCGCTCCAGCAGCTGCGCCTTCCACTGGGTGATCTGGTTCGGGTGCACGTCGAACTGGGTTGCCAGCTCCGCCAGGGTCTTCTCGCCGCGGACCGCCGCCAGCGCCACCCTCGCCTTGAACTCTGCCGAATGGTTCCGACGGGGACGTCTGCTCATCTCTCGCTCCTTGTTCCGATGGCCTCATCATGCCATCTTCAGGCAGCGATTCCACTTATCCCCGCTGTCTAGTTTTCCGGAACCACCTCTAGGTACCCCAGCACGCTTCTGCCAACTGCTGAGTGCTTCGATGTCCTCATCTTTGATAATGATCGTAGGAACGACGGCGGTTTTCTTAAGTCCATTTCTGCCACCGAGACGCTTTTGGGGTGTCAGGGTTGTTCCGTAATCGGGCATTTTCTTAGCGATCCATAAGCTGTTCTCGCATTCAACAGCGATGACGGCGTGAGATAGCAGTAGTTTCATTGGCGGCGCTTCTTCGGACGAAAACGGCAGTTCGGTGAGGCCGCCGAGCTCAGCTATGGCTTCTTTTACCTTCGATTGGTCTGATTTCTTGAAGACTAAGAGGTCAGGACGTTTTGCATTGCCAAGACCTGCGGCATCTAGTCGTTCGAAATACAATTCAAATTCGCGAACATCATCCGGAGCGACACCGCTCGGGCCGTATGGGACGGCAAAGAATCGGGAAGTGTTATTTACGGCTTCGATAAGGCGTTCCTCACTCCAATGGCCCTGCGACCAGCGCATAAGAAAGTCGCTGCCTCTCAGGCGACGTGGGTTCAACCAAAATTCGCACCAGGCCACCGGATGATGGCCGTGTAATTCGAACTCAATTTCCTCAGCTTGGACGCTGAGTAGCTTCTCGAACAGGCTTTTCTGGCTAACTTTCATGAGGGAAATGCTTTGTCCAATATGCAAAAGACAGAGGGTATATCTAAAAGCGTGCTTAGGCTACTGCAACATTACCCAAGGAGGCAAGGTGGCAATGTCAGAGAAAGAGGGTGCCCCTGCCGCGTCGGTCTCGGTTTTTCCCGGACGGTGTGGTACTAGTTGCCCCTTCGACAACTCAAGGACAGGTTCTGATGGCAGAGGCGAGATCGGCGGCCTCGAGGGCGCGAAAGATCGGCTAGACCTTGACGGTCATCAAAGTCGGCACCTTGTTTTCCTGAGGAACGGGCAGACCGTCAGCGATGAGGGCTTCGATGTAGGCCTCGATGGCTTCGCGGATGTTTCGCCGGGCGGCTGCTTTTGTCGGCCCTTGGGAGACACAGCCCTTCAAGGCGGGGGCGTAGGCGATGTAGCCGGACTCGCGGCCTTTTTCAATGATGACGGTGTATTTCATCGAGTCTCCAGCCTTCCTCAATTATAGCGGTACAGCCGCCCCAGGTGGGCTCTGGGGTGGAGAGACAGCCTGCCCGCCCTACGGCGAGGCGCGGTAGAAGGTGGAGACGCGGCGGATGGCCGCGAAAAGCGGAAGCGTCTCCGGCGGGATTGCCTTCGCCACTTCATCCCGCAGGAAGACCGGATCGCCGATGTCCGACTCGTAGAAGAGGAGGAAGCGCGGCGAGTTCTTGTCCATGGTGGAGCGGAAAGGCTCCCCGGTGATGATTTCGCCGAAGGAGCCGGTGTGGAAGAGCCCCAGGTTCACCACGCGCGGCATGCGCTCCTCTAAGTAGAGCCGCTTCAGCTCGCCCGTTTTCCCCGGGTCGGAGCTATCCAGCAGGATGCACATGAGGCTCTGGGTGCGCTTGCGGCGCTCCGTGCTGAAGACGGTGGAGAGGAGGGTGTAGATGGCGAAGTAGGCCTTGCGCGTCCCGGCGTGGATGCGCTTCTCTGCCCGGAGCTTCGCCACCGTCTTGGTGAACTCGCGGTAGGCGGCGTCGGGATCGGGCCAGAAGGTCTCGTACATCGCCAGGAACTGCCCTTCGCTGTGGGACGGCCTGGGGTTCGTGTTGTGGAACATCGTCGCGTTCACAAAGATGCCCGGCTGGCAGACGTCCGGGAAGTGGACGGCCTGGTACCAATTGTTGTACTCGGCGGCCTTGGCCGGGTCGCTCACGTCCGTATTCGTGTACATCAGCCCGGTGGGGCGTCGTCCGTCCATAGCGGGCCTCCTTTGTCTTCCCTTGGGGACGGGCGGATGAAGAGCGCTTCTCTTCGCCGCCCGCGCTCAATGGGGATACTTGGGCCACGATTATGCACCGGGGGCGCACGGCAGGAAAGGCAAGCCGCTGCGGGGCGAAAAGGACTCTAGCTCAGCTGCGGCAGCACATCGCGCGTCAGCGTCTTGATGGGCTCGAACTCGTCCACGTCCCAGAAGCTGACGATGAAGTAGTTGATGCCGACCTTTACATAGCCCCGCAGCTTCTCCGCCACTTCGTTGGGCGTGCCCACCAGGGTGCGCGCAGTGAAATGCTCGTCGCTGATGCCGGCGGGCTTCCAGCGCTTGATCTTGCGCTCCAGTTCGGCCTTGTTGGCGGCGAACATGATGGGCGTGAGGCGCGTCTTGAGGATGGCGTCATAGTTGGTGCCCAGGGCTTCGCAGTGGCGCTTGAGGTTCTCCAGGACTTTGGCGTTCGCCTCGGGAAGTCCGCCGCCGATGTTGTGGGCCTGGGCATACTGCGCCGTCAGGCGGAGGGTGACCTTCTCGCCGCTGCCGCCGATGAGGATGGGGATGTGCGGCTTCTGCACCGGCTTGGGGAAGCAGACGGCGTTCTCCACCCGGAAGTGCTGGCCGATGTAGGTGGCGCGGTCCTGGGTCCACATGGCCTTGAGGACGTTGATCGCCTCTTCCAGCCGTTTCATGCGCTCGCCGACGGCGGGGAAATAGAGGCCGTACCCCTTGTGCTCGTAGTCGCACCAGCCGGCGCCGATGCCGCAGATGAGCCGCCCGTTGCTGATGGTGTCTATGGTGGCCGTCATCTTGGCCAGCACCGAGGGCGGCCGGAAGCCCGCCGCGGTGACCATGGTGCCGAGCTTGACGCGCTTGGTGACGGCGGCCAGGGCGGCCAGCGTGGTCCAGCACTCCAGGATAGGGTCTCCCTCAGGGGCCACAGAGACGATCTGGTAGAGGTGGTCCATGAGCCAGACGGAGTCATACCCGGAATCTTCCGCCGTCTTGGCGATCCGCTGGGCCACGGCGTAGACGTTCTCATTGGGGTGGTTGGGATAGGTGAAGGAGGGGATCTGGATGCCGAACTTCACTGACATAAGAAACTCCTCAAGGGACCGGGCAGGCCCCGATTAGGTGTCGTAAGAGTGCTATGGCCCAGGTGTGATGTCAAGGGTGAGACGGGACGCCGGGGGAGAAAAATTGGTCGGAAATTGGGCCAAAAGGGACTCCACAAACGGCCGGTCGTTATGGTAACATTGAACTTAGTTCAAAATTGACGGAGTGAGAAGTATGCAGCAGCAGGTAAGCCAATTTCTCGAGTTCGTGACGGCCGAAAAGCGCTTTTCCAAGAACACGCGCGCCGCCTACCAGAACGACCTCTCCCAGTTCCGCGAGTTCATCGAACCCAAGATGAACGGCGGCGGCTGGCCCGGCGTCAATCGCGGACTGCTCTCCGAATATGTGCTCTCCATGCGCGACCGCGACTATGCGCCGACAACGGTGGCCAGGAAGATCGCCGCCATCAAGTCGTTCTTCGGATTCCTCTCCGATGAGGGCGTGGTGAAAGAGGACCCCACGGAAGACTTGGCCTCGCCGAAAGTGGGCAGGCCCCTGCCGAAGTACATCGGCTTCCCCGAGATCGAGCTGCTGATGGCGCAACCCACCAAGAAGGGGGCGACGCCTGAGGCCCTCCGCGACCGGGCGCTCCTGCAACTGGTCTACGCGACGGGCATGCGCGTGAGCGAGCTCGTCTCCCTGGATGTGACGTCGCTCAACATGGAGGGGGCGCTGGTGCGGTGCATGGGCAAGGGCGGCAAGGAGCGCATCATCCCGATGCACAGCCAGGCGGTGGACGCCGTGCGCGCCTACCTGGAGATGGGCCGTCCCACGCTGGTGCGCGGGAGCACGGAGCGGGCGCTCTTTGTGAACCAACGGGGCCAGCGGCTGACGCGCCAGGGCTTCTGGCTCATCCTGAAGCAGTACGCCAAGGACGCCGGGGTGAAGTCCAAGATCACGCCGCATATCCTGCGGCATAGCTTCGCGACGCATATGCTTCGCAACGGCGCGCCGCTCAGGAACGTCCAGGAGCTGCTGGGGCATGCCAACATCTCCACGACGCAGGTCTACACGCATCTGACGAGCGACCACCTGCGGGAGCAGTACGAGAAGGCGCACCCTCGGGCGGTCTAGCCGTGGGAGGCCCGTTGGCTGAAGCCAGCGGGAGAATCACCCTCTCCTCTCGGGCTACGCTCGAGTTCCTCTCCCCTCAATGGAGAGGCGTGTCACCCGGCGTGTGCGCGCCGGTTTAGGTCCTTTCTGGGAGGGCGGCGTGGCTAAGCGGAAGCAGCGCATCGCCATTGGGAGCGACGAGCGGTCGGCGCTGACGGATGCCGTCATCGAGGAGCTGCGGAGGCGGGGGCATGACCTTTCGCTCCATGGGGCGCTGATGGATGACGACCCGAACTGGCCCGTCGTCGCCAAGGCGGTGGCGGAGCGGGTGGCCTCAAAGAAGGCGGAGCAGGGCATCCTATTCTGCTGGACGGGCACCGGGGTGAGCATGGCAGCGAACAAGGTCCCCGGCGCGCGGGCGGCGCTCTGCGCAGACGCGGAGACGGCCCGCGGGGCACGGAAGTGGAACGACGCCAATATCCTGTGCATGAGCCTTCGGCGCACCTCGCCGGCGGTGGCGAAGGAGATGCTGGAGGCCTGGTTCGCGACGGGGCCTGAGGCGAGCGAGGCGGCGAACATCGCGCGGGTGAAGCGGATGGACTCGGCGAAGGGCGGCGCGTAAAGAACTAGGGAAAGCCCCCTCAAAACATCTTGTGCCTGCCCCTGGCCTGTGCTATACACTAGCGAACCTCTTCCGGCGGGGGATCTCGGAACGGCTTCTCCGCCGCATGGAAAACGAGCGCGAGCCTGGAGCGGAGGTGCGGCATGCCAGTAGTCACGATCAACGGCAGGACGGGCACGCTCATGCGAGCCGTGGGCCTGGACGTGGCGCGGCTCCTCAGCGCCGACTATGTGGACTACCAGATCATCGCGGAGGCGGCGCGGCGCACGGGGACGTCCGTGGAGGCGGTGGTGCTGAAGGACGAGCGGGCGGCGCGAGGGCGTGAGCGTCTTGCGCGGTTCTTCAACAACTTCCTGGAGAAGTCAGCGGCGGCAGGCTCGGCAGGGGACCCATTCCTGGGGCCGAGCGGCGTTGAGGTGCTGATGAACAAGAGCCTGACGGAGGCGGCCCAGACGCCCCAGACGCCAGCTGAGCAGCTGAACGATTCCCGGTTCATCCAGGTGCTGACATCCGTGATCCAGGACGAGGCGAAGACGGGGAATGCGGTCATCATCGGCAGGGGCGGGAATATCATCCTGAAGGATCTGCCGAACGCGGTCCATGTGCAACTAGTGGCCGGGGAGGAGAGCCGGATCGCGATGATCATGGCCCGGGATAAGCTCAGCCGGGAGGCGGCGGTCAAGTTCCTGAAGGAGTCCGATGCCGGGCGGGAGAACTATTACAAGAAGTTCTTCAGGGCCCGCCCGGAGGACCCGGCCTACTATCACATGTACCTGAACACGGATAAGCTGGGCGAGGAGCACTGCGCCCGGATCATCGCGGAGGCGGCGAAGGAGATGGAGCGGCCGGTGGCTCGGGTGAGCTAGGGCGCCCCCGGTGAAGGCCGCTTTCCTTGCGGCCTCTTTCGGGCGGCCCTATAATAGCTTCACCCCTGTTCCCAGATAGGAAGACCATGTCTAAGCATTCCTCCAGGCGCATCGCCGCACGCCAGGCCGAGCTTGCCCGCCGGAAGAGGCGCCATGGCCACGCGCCGCAGGAGGCCCCCGAGCCTGAACTTGGCGAGGCGCAGGGCGAGCCGGTTGCGGCATCGGCGCAAGCCTCCGAGGAGGCGGCGACGGCGCAGCCGGGCGCGCTGCCGGAGTTCAGAGCCCGCGGCAGAGGGCAGGCGGCCGGGCGGCCGTTCTCCTCCAAGCCGGTGGCGGCGAACGTCTATTTCATGCAAGACGTTAGACTCATCGGCGCGCTTTCCGTCTTGATGCTGGCCGTCCTCATCGTCCTGGCCTTCGTCATCAAGTAACCGTCAGCTAGTCCGTTCGTACTCACGCGGTCCATCAGCCCATCGCTGTCTGATAGCACGTTTGCCTGCTTTCTCTGCTTCAATTCTTGTAGAATCGCTTTCATGGAACCGGAAAAGTCAGTGCGCCTCCTTGCGGCCACGCCCACGAAGCCCGGCGTTTACTTGATGAAGGACGCCAAGGCGCAGGTGCTCTATGTGGGCAAGGCGGCGAACCTGCGGAACCGCCTGCGCTCCTATTTCGGCAACCCGGGCGAGTTCTCGCTGAAGATCGCCGAGCTGATGCCCCGGGTAGAGGACTTTGAGTACATCGTGACGGACTCGGAGGCGGAGGCGCTGCTGCTCGAGAACACGCTGATCAAGAAGCACAAGCCGCGCTTCAATATCCGCCTGAAGGACGATAAGACCTATCCCTATATCAAGGTGACGCTGGCGGAGGATTTTCCCAGGCTTGAAGTGACGCGGCGGGTGGCGAGCGACGGCAATCGCTACTTCGGCCCCTTCGCAAGCGCGAGCTCCATGCGAAAGACGATGGCGATGCTGAAGCGGCTCTTTCCCTACCGCACCTGCACGAAGGCGATCACGGGGAAGGATGCCCGGCCATGCCTGGAGTATTACATCCACCGGTGCGTCGCGCCGTGCGTGGGGCTGGTGAACAAGGAGCAGTACGCCCAGGTCATCAATCAGACGATGCTGTTCCTTGACGGGAGGCACGAATCGGTGCTGGAGCAGCTGAAGGGGGAGATGGAGCAGGCGGCGGAGAGCCTAAAGTTCGAGCGTGCCGCGGCGCTACGAGACCAGATCAAGGCTGTGGAGCGCGTCTCCGAAGAGCAGAAGGCCGTTTCCCTGGAGCGGCAGGACAAGGATATCCTGGCCGTGGCGGCGGGCGACGACGAGGCATGGGTGGAGGTCTTTTTCATCCGCCAGGGGAAGCTGAGCGGCCGCGACAGCTTCATTATGGAGGGGACGAAGAGCGAATCGCCGGGGGAGGTCCTGGCGGCCTTCGTGACGCAGTTCTACCCCTCGGCCTCCTTCGTGCCGCCGGAAGTGCTGCTGCAGCATACGCCGCCCGAGGTCCGCGAGTTGGAGGCGCTCATCAGCCGGAGGCGGGGAAAGCCTGCGCGCATCAAGGTGCCGGAGCGCGGCGCTTCGCGAAGGCTGATGGAACTGGTGGCGCGCAATGCGAAGGAGGGGCTGGAGCAGCGCCGGGTGAAGTGGATGGCGGACCGGGAGAAGGTGGGGGCGGCGCTGGAGGAGCTGCAGGAGGCGCTGAGCCTGCCTGGAATCCCCCGGCGGATCGAGACGTACGATATCTCGAATATCCAGGGAACTTCGGCAGTGGGCAGCATGGTGGTCTTTGAGGAGGGGCAGGCGAAGTCATCGCTGTACCGCCGGTTTAAGATACGGACGGTGGAAGGCTCGAACGACTACGCCATGATGAAGGAGATGTTGAGACGCCGCTTTGGGAGAGGCGAGAAGGCTAAAGAGCAGGATAGCGGCAGGGGATGGGGCGCGGCCCCGGACTTGGTTATCATTGACGGGGGCAAGGGGCACCTGAACGCGGCGCTGGAGGTGATGCTGGAGATCGGGAAGGCGAACATCCCTCTGGCGAGCATCGCAAAGCGGGAGGAGGAGATCTTCATCCCGGACAGCGCCGAGCCGATCGTTCTGCCGCGCAACTCGCAATCGCTCTATCTGGTGCAGCGGATGCGGGATGAGGCGCACCGGTTCGCGATCACGTATCATCGCACCCTGCGTTCGAAGCGGAGCGCGCGCTCCGTGATGGACGAGATACCGGGGATCGGCCCCAGGAAGAAGAAGGCGCTGATGTTGCGATTCGGTTCGGTGCAAGGGATACGCGAGGCGCCGGTGGACGAGGTGGCGGCGGTGATGGGGATGACGCGCTCCCTGGCAGAACGGGTGAAGGCGGCCATCGGATGAGCTACTACATCGCGGACAGCGTTTGCATCAGCTGCGGGGCGTGCGAGTTCCCCTGCGATACGCTGGCCATCAAGCGCCGGGAGGATACCTACCGGGGAACGTTTGTGATTGACCCCATGCTCTGCTTCGATTGCGGGGTCTGCGTGAAGAACTGCCCGGTGGACTGCATCCACCAGGACCCGGATTCGATCATCTGCCACGGGCGGGGCTGCCCGCTGAACGCCAAGTCTGCCATGAAGGACTGGGAGTGCAGTGAGCTGAAGGAGCGCTGCGCCGCCTGCGGCAACGTATTGTGGCGCAAACCAGGGGAAGAGCAGTGGTTCTGCTTCAGCTGCGATTCCGGCAAGGGGCTGTGCCCCAAGGTGAAGGCGGCGCAGCGGCCCGGCTACACGGTGCCAGTGGTCAACACAAAGCTGGAGCCGAAGGCCCGGGCGAGATAGCTACGGCAGGCCGACGCCTGGGACATCAACCTGAACGGCATAGATGCCGCCGATTATGTACTAAATGACAAGGGAGGCAGAAGGTGAAAAACCGTCTGGGACGGTTAGATCCCCGAGAGCTTGGCCGGGTTGGTCTTCACCATGACCTCCACCTCTTCATCCTTGAGACCCAAGGTGAGGAGGTTGGCGATGAAAGTCTTCATGCCGTAGGCCGGAGGCGGGTTTGAGATCTGGCCGAAATCGCTGCTGAGGATGCAGTGCTCCGGGCCGATGGCCCTGATATTTTCGATGAGGGCCTCCCAGGTGATGACCTGGGTGCGCCCGGTGAGGCCGATGAGGGCGTGCTCCAGATAGGCGCCCATGCGGACGTACTCCTTCATCATCTCCATCGTCGGCGTGCCGCCGAGGTTCGCGGTGATGGGATGGGTGATGATGATGCGCTTGATGCCGATGGTGTGGGCCTTCTTCACCACGGCCATCGTCTCTTCATTGCTGATGTGGCCCGTGGCGAGAACCAGGTCGTGCTTCTTCACCTGCTCGAGGACGTCCAGTACCGGTTGGTTCAGGTTGCCGCTCTTATCCAGGCAGGAGATGCCGAGGTCGGGGCGCTTGAAGAACCTGTCCATATCGCCGACGGAGGAGAAGGTGGGAAGCCAGACGATGCGGCCGCCGATGCCGCCGAGGGTGCTGACGGCCTCCGCGTTGAGGCCGCCCACATCGTGGTCAAGGCAGATGGCGCCGATGGGCTCGATGTTGGGGTAGAGGCGCTTCCCCACCTGGGCGAGCGCGCCGGTTGGATAGTCCTTGCTCTTGAGGGCGATGCCGCGGAGCTTGAGGTCGGAGGCCGTCTCCAGCAGGGTGAAGAGATCTACGCTGCGCTCGAGCTTGCTATCGGGCCCGAAGTGGGCGTGCATGTCAATGCAGCCCGCGGTGAGGTTCTCGACGGTTTTAGCTTTGACTTTCGACCAGGTGGGCCGTGGCAGTGTCATCGCGAGCCTCCTAGAGCATCATCAACTGGGCGACTTTCTCCCGGTGGTACTGGGCGTCGCCGAAGAGCTGTTCCATCACCTTGGCGCGGCGGTACCAGAGCTGCATATCGCGCTCCTTGTAGACGCCGATGCCTCCCATGATCTGGTGGCCCTTAGCGGTGACGCGGAGCGCGGCATCGCTTGAGACGGCCTTTGCCTGGGAGGCCTCTATCACATGGGAGAGGCCTTGGTCCACGCGCGATGCGGCATCGTAGACGGCGAGAGTTGCGGCATCGGCAGCGGTGAGCATATCGGCGGCGTAGTGCTGGACGGCCTGGAAGCTGCCGATGGGCTTGCCGAACTGGACGCGATGCTTGGCATAGTCAACAGCGTGCTCCAGGGCGGCGCGGGCGCACCCGGCCAGCTCTGCGCTCGCGGCGATGGTGGAGAGGGTGATGACCTTCTGCAGGGCAGGCCAGGCTTTGTGCAGCGTGCCGAGGATGTTCTGCCGAGAGACCATCACCTGGTTAAAGACGATCTCGCACTGCTTGTCGTCGGCCATACTCTTCAGAGGTGTCTTGGTGATACCTTTGGCATTGGCCTCCACCAGGAAGACGGTGATGCCGTCGGCGTGGTCCTCGGTATCGCGGGTGCGGGCGACGACGATGTAGTGATCGGCCGATGCGCCGTACTGGATGAAGAGCTTGGCGCCGTTGATGGCGTACTCGGGACCGCGCATGATGGCGCGGACGTTGACGCCCCAGGGGTCGTAGGAGGCGCTGGCCTCTGTGAGGCAGAAGGCGTAGCGCGACGAGCCGTCGAAGAGTTTTGAGAGGTGGGCCTTCTTCTGCGATTCGCTTCCCAGATGGAGGATGGCGAGGGCGCTTTGGAGGGCGGCGTTCTGATAGGGCGTAGGGAAGGGATGGCGGCCGAATTCCTCTAGGAGAATGGCGAGTTCAGTGAAGCCTTTGCCTTGGCCGCCGTAGGCAGCGGGGAAGGCGAGACCGAGCCATCCCATCTGGGCCATGGCGCGCCAGTGGTCCTGCGAATAGCCCAGGTCGCCGGCCTCAAGCTGCCGCACCACGGTGCGGTCGCAGTGGGCCGCCAGGAATCCGCGAACCGCTTTGCAGAAGGCCTCTTGCTCTGGAGTGAAGGAGATGTCCATGGCGGCCTACCGGGGCATGCCCAAGCCGCGTTGGGCGATGACGTTGCGCTGGATCTCGTTGGAGCCCGCGCCGATAGTGCCGACGATGCCGTGGAGATACTCGTAGGAGAAGTGCCCCTTCTCCGGGGCGTGTGGCGAGCCGCGTTCCAGGCCGCCATAGAGACCCATGATCTGCGTCCCGGTGAGGGCGATGCGCTGGATGAGCTCGGAGCCCCAGATCTTGTTCATGGAGGCTTCGTAGTTCGGGACCTTGCCTGCCGCCTGCATCGCGGCGACGCGCTTGGTGAAGCGGAGGCCGGTGGCGATGTCCATGGAAAGCCGGGCAAGCTTCTGCCGCACCTCAGGGATCTTGTTGAGGGGCCTGCCGTTTCGCCAGTGGATGCGGCAATAGTGCACCAGCTCTTCGAAGAGGCGCTGGGCCGTCCCATAGGTGGAGAAATTGGAGCGCTCGAAATCCAGGGCGGTGGCGACCTGATACCAGCCACGGTGAAGTTCGCCGATGAGGGCGGACTTGGGGATGCGGACGTAGTGGAAGAAGACGCGGTAGTGGGTCCAACCTGCGATGGTCTCCACAGGCTCCACCTTGATGCCCGGCGTCTTCATATCGAGAAGGAAGATGCTGATGCCCTTGTGCTTGGGCGCGTTCGGGTCGGTGCGGGCGGCGAGCCAGCAGTAATCGGCCTTGTGGGCGCCGGTGGTGAAGATCTTCCTGCCGCTGATGACGAAATCGTTGCCATCGGCAACGGCCTTGGTCTCCAGATTCGCCAGGTCGCTTCCGGCGTTGGGCTCGGAGTAGCCGAGGCAGATGTTTAGCTCGCCACGAAGGATCTTGGGGAGAAAAAAGGCCTTTTGCTCAGGCGTGCCGAAGATCATGAGGGGCGCGGCGACCATGGCGACGGAGATGTCAATGACGGGCGCGCGGGCATAGGCGGCCTCGTAGGCGACGATGGCCTGGTAGAGCATGCCCTTCTCCTGGCCGCCGTACTCCTTGGGCCATGCGACGCCGAGATAGCCGGCATCGCCTGCGGCCTTGCGAAGGGAGCGCTCGAAGGGCTGTTTGAGGCCGTAAAGCTCGGTAAAGTCCTCTTGGCCGGCGGTCTTTTCGGGAGCGACAAGCTCCTTGAAGAAGGCGCGGACTTCCTTCTGGAAGGCCTCTTGCTCTGGGGTGAAGCGGAAGTCCATGGCGGTGACGTGAAGGAATCTTATTCCCTTATGGGGAGAAGTCAAGGGAAGAGCGAGGAGCGATATGCAGGGAGCAGGAGGTCAGGTCGAGTAGGCGTCAGGGGACGAGGGCGGTGCGGGTGACGGCGAGGGAGTGGGCGTCCGGCCGGGACCATTCGGAGGACTGAAAGGCTTTGGTGATTTCGGCGAGAGGGAAGGAGTGGGAGACCATCTTTTCAAAGGGATAGCGGTGCTGGGCGCGCGCTAGGAATTCGATGGCTTTGGGGAGGACCCAGCCATCGTAACAGGCGGCGGAGACGATGTTTTTGCCGAGGAGCATGGAGGGCATGAACTGGATGGTACCGGGTTCGCCGGCGCTGACCTGGCCGAGGACGGCATAGCGGCCGCCCATGCGGGTCATCTGGAGGCCTTCGACGACGGCGGAGGGAAGGCCGACGACTTCGACGACGACATCGGCACCCGGAGCGCCGACGATCTCCTTGACCCGGGCGACGCGCTCGGCGGGAGTCTTGTGCTGGGCGAGGTCTATGGTGTGGGTGGCGCCGAACTCCTGGGCTAGGCGAAGGCGGCCCTGGATGCCGTCTATGACGATGATGGGATTCGCGCCGCGCTCCTTGGCGATGGCGGCGGCGTAGAGGCCGAGGCCGCCCGCGCCCTGGATGACGACGCTTTCGCCGACGCGCAGATCGGCCAGGTGGAGGCCGAACATGACCTGGCTGAAGGAGCAGTTGATGGGAGCGACCATGGCATCCGGGATGGTGTCCGGGACTTTGAAGAAGTAGTTGCCTTTGCCGAGGTAGAAGTATTCGGCGAAGCCGCCGGTGAAGTAGGGCGGCTGGCCCACCTGGTGGTGGATGAACATCTTTTTGTTGGGGCAGGAGGCGGTTTCGCCACGGAGGCAGCGGGGGCAGGCCATGCAGCCAGCGAAGTAGGTGAAGACGACGCGGTCGCCTTCCTTGAGGGGGGTGCCGTTGGAATCGGTGACGACGCCGGGACCCTTGGCGTAGACGCGGCCGACCATCTCATGGCCCATGACGGCTTCGCCGTGTCTGGCGACCATGCCGGAGGGGATATCGCCGCGCCAGTAGTGGAGGTCGGAGCCGCAGATCATGCTCATGGTGACTTTGACCAGGAGGTCGCCGGGGGCGACTTGGGGCAGGGGGAATTCGCGGAGGTCAAAGGGCTTGTGGGGGCCTTTGAAGATGGCCACACGGCCGTTCATGGGGGACCTCCGGAGCGGGAAGTGGGGCGAAGTATAGGGAGCCGCAGAAGGGGAGTCAATAAAGAGAGGAGACCACACCTCACCCTGGCTCTCTCGTTGCTAGAGGACTAGCACAGTTCCTAGGAAGGAGCACACGCCATACGAATGGTCCTCTCCCGGCCGCTCCGATGAATCGGAGCCGGGAGAGGGTAAGGGCGCAGTGATGCGCCCGATGAGGAAAAGGGGTTGTAGGGCAACCCGAAGCGAGATTTGGACATCCTTTGGAAGGCGGAGAGCGTTCATCTAAGGGAGGGAACCAGAGAGGGACAAAGCTGGTATACTCCCGCACACTTGCGCGCACCTGTGACGCCCGGCAGGCGATAGAAGCGAGACGATGAGCTCCATCACCGCACCGTTGGTCTTGATGTGGCGGCGGGTCAGGGCCAACTGGCGGCTGCTCTTGGTGCTGTTCGCCGGGATCTTGCTGGCGACGACGGTGCTTTCGGGAGCGCCGCTTTTCCTCACCTCCGTGAAGGAGCTGGGCCTGCGCCATGCGCTGAAGTACGAGCGCGCAGGGGTGCTGGACACGGCCATCACGGTGCAGAACCGCCCGCTTGACCCTTCCGGGTTCGGGCAGGCGGATGCGAAGATCACGAGCCTGGGCGATGAGACGATCCGCCCGTTCGTGGAGCAACAGTTCACGCATATCCGCACGCCGGGGATGGATTTCACGCGCACGGGAGCTGCGCCATCGCAGGCACGATACAGGGCGTCGCTGCAATCATTCGCGGGCTATGAAGATCATAGCCGCCTGGTGGAGGGGGCCTATCCGGCGGGGGCGCGGGGCGGCGACATCGAGGTGGGGATCGGGCGGGCCTCCGCCCAGCGGTTCAGCCTAAGGGTGGGGGACCGGATCACGGCGACGCCCGAGGGCGGACGGCCGGTGACGGCGGTGGTGAGCGGCATTTTGGAGATCGCAGACCCGGAGAGCGCGTACTGGGGTTTCCCGTTGGACCCATTCTCGCCGCAGAGCGACTATACGCCGACGGGCGATGAGATCCCGATGCTACCGATGCTGATCTCCGAGGAGCAGTACCTGGGAGTGGCGGCGAGCCGGTATCCCGGGATGCGCGTGGACTATTGGTGGTACCTGCTGCTGGACCCGGGGCGGCTCAAGGCGAACACGATCGGCGAGGCGCGGGAGGGGATCCAGGAGCTTGAGCGACAGGTGCCGCTGGACTTCCCGGGCTCCCAGGTTTTCTCCGGCCTGGGGGAGACGCTGAAGGACTACGAGAGCAAGATCTTCTTCAGCCGCATTCCGATCCTGGTGCTGCTGCTGCTGGTGGTTGCGGTGACGCTCTACTTCATCGTGATGGCGGCGGACATCGTGGTGGAGCGGCACCTTTTGGAGATCGCGCTCTTCCGCTCGCGGGGAGCGGACACCGGGCAGATGATGGGCGTCTATCTGCTGGAGGCGCTGGCGCTGTGCGGCGCGGCCTTTGTCTTAGGGCCCATCCTCGCGCTCATCTTTGTGCCGCTCTTCGGCAAGACGCCCGCCTTCAGCGATGTGAACAACGGTGCGCTGCTGCCGGTGGAGCTAACGGGTACGGCCATCCTTGCCGCGCTTCTGGGCGCGGCGCTTTGCTTCGCGGCGTTGAGCCTCCCGGCGTTACGCGGGGCGCGGTTCAACCTGTTGAACGTGCGCGCGGCCATGGCGCGCCCGGCGCGGCTTTTGCTCTTCCACCGCTATTATCTGGACCTCTTTCTGCTGGCGCTGGCGGGCTTTGCCTATTGGGAGCTGACGCAGCGCGGCTCTTTGGTGACGACGCGGCTCTTCGGCAGCGACTCGGTGAACAAGCTGTTGCTGGTGGCGCCGCTGCTGCTCATGGTCTCGTTCTCACTCTTGATCCTGCGGGCGATCCCGCTGGTCTTGCGGCTGCTAGGGGTCATCGCCTCGTTCACTTCGCGGACATGGCTGGCGCTTGGGCTGTGGAACCTTAGCCGCAACCCAGTGCAGTACCTCCGGCCGGCGCTCTTGCTGATGCTCGTTTCGGCGATGGCGGTCTTCGCGGCGAGCTACAACCAGACGGTGCAGCGCAGTTATAGCGACCGGGGGCTGTATACCTCCGGGAGCGACGCGCGGCTGGTGAATATCCCTAGGTACGCGAGCGGGAGCACCGAATCGTTGGAGGCGGAGTTCGCGAAGCGTCCGGCAGTTGAGCTGGCGCGGGCGGCCTACCGCTTCGATCCGGACACGTTCAGCGGGGACGTTCGGACGAGCTACCCACTGCTACTGGTGGACTCGATCAAGTTTGACCAGGTGGCGTGGTTCCGGGACGACTTCTCCCAGCAGGACCTATTCACGCTGCTGCGGAAGCTGGACACGGGGAGGGCGATCCTCCGTGGAAAAGACCTGCCGCCGAACACGACGGGCATCGGCATCTGGGTGAGGCCGTCGCAGGCGTACCAGAATATGTCGCTGTGGGTGCGCATCCGCGACGCGAAGGGCGACCCGTGGCGGTTCCGGCTGGGCCGCCTGGATTTTTCCGACTGGCGCTATATGCAGGCGGACTTCGTCTCCTTCTTCGGCGACCGCCCCGAGGGGCCGCTGACGCTTCTTTCCCTCTATGTGTGGGAGCTGGATTTCCCCCAGGAGCCGTTCCCGCTGGACCAGCTGGCAACCGGCTATACGAGCTCCGGCCAGATCAACCTCAGCGCGCTGACGGCGAGGCTTCCGAACGGGCAGGAGACGGTGGTGGACCGATTGGACCGCCGCGAGGGATGGGCGACGATGGCGACGAACGCGCTCCTGCCGGAGACGGTGGAGGCTTCGACACGGGTGCAGCGGCTGAACCGGCCGACGCTGGAGCTTGCGTGGAAGCCGACCTCGGGCGTGGGGCTGCGCGGCATCTATCCGAGCGACCTGCGGGAGCCGCTGCCGATCATCGCAAGCGGAGCCTTCCTGGGAACGACGGGGAAGCGCGTGGGCGATGTGCTGGACATCAACGTGGCGGGCGTGCCGATGCCGGTGAAGATCGCGGACAGGGTGGACTTTTTCCCGACGATGGACCCGGCGCGCCCCTTCATCATCGGGAACCTGGAGACAACGCTGCACTACGCCAATCTCTTCAAGGGGATGGCCATGGCCTTCCCGAACGAGATGTGGCTACGGCTGACCAACGATAGGGATGAGCGGGAGGCCTTTCAGGAGAGCCTGCGCCGCGACGGCTGGGATAGCTTCCTTGTTTTGGACAGGGGGACGGAGCTGGACCTGCTGAACAAGGACCCACTGGTGGGAGCGGCGAGCGAGGGGGTGGTCTTCACGGTGCTGCTGATCCTAGTCATCATCGCGGTGGGCGGATACCTGGGCTATTCCTATGTGGGGGCGTACCGCCTGCCGCTGGAGCACGCCGTGCTGCGCGCGCTGGGCGTGACGCAGCGGGGGCTGGTGGCCTTCCAGATTTTCGTCCACGCGACGACTGTGATTTCGGCTGTTCTTTTGGGGGCGATCGTGGGGTCGCGGGCCCACGGGACGATGGTGACGTTCCTGAATCACACGACGGAGGGGCGAGAGGTGCAGCTGCCCTTCGCGCGGGTGACGGACTGGAGCGGCCTGGGCATCGTGCTGCTGGCGAGCGGGGTCGCTATGGCACTGGTGGTGGCCTGGACGGCGGTGCAGTTCGGGCGCGCGCCCATCTGGCGGATGCTGCGGCGAGGTGAGGGCTGATGCTGCCGGGCTTCCTTTCGCTCTGGCCCCTTGCATTGCGCCGCCTGCGATGGCGATGGCGGCTCTTTGTGCCGGTGCTCATCGGCGCGCTGCTGGCTTCGGCGCTGATGTCGAGCGTTTTCATCTACGGCGATTCGGTGCGGGAGCTTGGGCTGGAGCGGCAGTTCAGCGAGGCGAGGCCGGAGGACCTGGATATCTCGCTGGTGAGCTACTACGCGCCGCCGGACGCAGCTTCGTACGCGACGATCCGGGCGGAAGTGGACACGGCGATCGAGCGCAACGTGGCGTGGTTCGTCCAGGGGCGCACGCGAGCGATGGAGGGAGCGACGTTCTATGTGAACGGCTTCGGGCGCGGAGGACAGGGACCGGTGATCTCCGAGGAGACCATCAAGGGGACGGAGCAGGCGAAGCTATCGGCGCGGCCACGGACGTTCTTCTTCAACGCGACGGAGTTCGAGCGGAAGACGACGGTGGTGGCGGGGGAGCGGCCCCGGGCTTTGACGGTGCAGGGGGATGGCCAGAGCCGACCGGCTTCGACCCCGGAGATCCCTGTCGCGATCTTCGATGAGACGGCGGCGGCGCGGCAGCTGGCGGTGGGCGACCGGATGCTGATCGTGCCGCACTGGGACGATGTCTCGCCGCACGCGGTGGCGCGGATCACGGCGATCGTGCGGCGGACGGACCCGAAGGAGCGCTACTGGCAGACGAAGACGTTTTCCTATGTGGCAAAGAGCCAGGGGGACAACTTCACGCCGGTCTACGTGCCTGAGGAGACGTTCACCGGGGGAGTGGCGCGCATCTTCCCCCGGATGCTGACGGACTATTCGTGGGCGCTGACGGTGGACCCGACGAAGATTGACGCGAACAACGCAAGTACGGCGAAGTTCGGGCTGGAGCGGATGACGAGCCAGCTACGGAGCCGCCTGAAGAACTACAACGACCAGACGCGCCTGGGCAGGGTGCTGAGCGAGTTCGAGACGAAGGACTTGTTCGGACGGATCCCGCTGCTCATCGTGACGGCGCTCATCCTGGGCATCGTCTTCTACTACTTGATCATGATCGCGAATGTGATCGTGGACAAGAACCGGGGAGAAATCGCGCTGCTGACGAGCCGGGGGGCGGACGGTTCCCAGGTGATGACGCTCTATGTGGGGGGATCGGCGCTGGTGGCGGTTGCGGCCTTTTTCCTGGGGCCGCTGATCGCGTACGTGGCGACGAAGGTCATCGGCTATACGCCGGTCTTTTCAGAGGTGACAGACGGCGGGTCGCTGCCTGTCTCGATCGCGGCGAGCGCGTACGGGATGTCGCTCCTCGGGGCGGCGATTTCCTTTGCGGCGCTGCTTTTCCCCACAGTTTCGGCGACGTGGCTGAACCCGCTCCGCTACAAGGCGAGCCTGACGCGGCCCGCGGCTTCATTCTTCACGCGCTATTACATTGATATCTTCTTAGGCATCCTGGCGGCGCTGCTCTATTGGGAGCTGACGCAGCGGGGGAGCCTGGTGACGACGACGTTCATCGGGGAGCGGAACGTGGACAAGGCGCTCCTGGCGGCGCCGGCGCTCTTCCTCTTCGCCATCGGCCTGCTGCTGCTGCGGTTCTTCCCGCTGGCGATGCGCGGGGCGATGGCGCTGGTGACGGCGCTACGCGCGGCGTGGCCGGTGCTGGGCTTTTCCACACTGGCGCGGAACCCGACCCCGTACGTACGCCTGGCGCTGCTGCTGATGTTCGCGGCAAGCGTGGCGATGTTCGCGGCGAACTTTGGAGCGACGCTGGAGCGGAGCTACCGTGACCGGGCGGCCTACGCCTCGGGCGGCGATATCCTGGTGAAGAACGCCTTTCTCCCCGCGAGCGGCGCTTCGGTCTCCTTCGAAGGGCGGTTCGGGAGCATCGCAGGGACGGAGACGATGGCGCCGGCCTATCGCGGGCAGGCCTTCTTCGGCCAGGCGCTCTTTTCCTCCTCGGATTTCAGCCTGCTGGCGGTTGACCCTGCCAGCTTCGGCAAGACTTCGTACTTCCGGGACGATTTCTCCGGGCGGTCGCTGGACGGGCTGATGGAGGTTATCGCGGCCGATGTGGTGAGAGAAGAGGGACTGGCGCTGCCGCAAGGAGCCACGGCCTTCGGCGTGTGGGTGCGCCCGGCGACCGCGCAGCGCAACCTGGCGGTTCGGGCCCGGATCGGCGACGCGAACCGACGCTACCGGGACTACGAGATGGGACGGATCACAGGGACGGACTGGCAGTACTTCGAGACGCCGGTGCAGGCGACGGGCCCGCGGGCGCTGCAGCTTCAAGCGCCTCTGCGCCTCGTCTCGCTGAGCGTCCGCTCCACGTCGGCGACCTTCCCGCCGGGAGCGGTCTACTTCGATGAGGTGACGGCGACTACGCCCGCGGGACGGCAGACGATCGAGACATTTGCGGAAGATAGGCGCTTGGCGGTGATCAACGATTCGATGGGAGCGGCTACGGACGGCATCGAGGTGAGCAGCACAGTCTCGCGCGAGTCGGGAGGCAGGTCGCTGGCGTTCATCTGGGGGCCAAACCCGCTCGCCTCGACGCGGGGGTTCCTGCTGGGGGTGGAGACGAAGGCCCGCGCGCCGCTGGAGGCCATCGTCTCGCGGAAGGCGCTGGACGATACGGGGCTGGCGAAGGGCGATAGGCTGCGGCTCTCCATCGCGGGGCATATCGTGACGGCGCACGTCTCTGAAGTAGTGGATTTCTTCCCGACGATGGACCCGTATGACGATGGGTTCATCGTGGTGAACCTGCCAGCGCTGACGCAGCGGCTAAACGCCGCGGATAGCGCGTTCGAGATATTGCCGAACGAGTTCTGGGTGACATCGAAGGCGCTGGGGGCGGAGCGGGAGCGGCTGGTGACGACGCTGCAGCGGGAGTCCAACGGCCGGGTGAGCGACCGGCAGGCGCTGCAGAGGGACTTCCGGGCGGATCCGTTCATCTCCGCCGGGTGGCGCGGCGCGCTGAACATCGCTTTTGTGGCGGTGCTGATCACAAGCCTCCTAGGGTTCGGCGTCTATGCGTATATGCTGGCGCAGCAGCGGCGGATGGAGTTTGGGCTGTTGAGCAGCATGGGGCTTTCGCCTATCGCGCTGGCGAGCGTGGTCTTACTGGAGCAGGCGGTGGTGGTGGTGATCGGCCTGGGTTTGGGAGGGTGGATCGGCTACGAACTGACCTCGCTCTTGATGCCGTACTTGGGCCTCACGGAAGAGGGCGCGCGGGTGCTGCCGCCCTTCGTCACTGAAATGAACTGGACTGCTATAATCGCGACATATGCCATCATGGCAGGCGTTTTCCTGGTGGTGACGGGCGCGCTGGCGCTCTATTATTCCCGCTTCGCCATCCCGCGCGCGATGCGCTTTGGAGATTCGTGATGCAATGGCAACGTAAGGCCCAGCCGCAGCAAGAGACGTATATCCACTGCCAGGACTTGTTCAAGATCCACAAGGTCGCGGACCTGGAGGTGGTGGCGCTGCGGGGGCTGGACCTGCGAGTGAACAAAGGCGAGATGGTGGCGATCGTAGGGCCGAGCGGGAGCGGGAAGAGCACGCTGCTGCACATCCTGGCCGGATACGAGACACCATCGGCGGGCGCGGTGAGCGTGGGCGGTCGCAACCTCCTGAAGGCGGGCCCCGGGGAGCTGGTGGACTACCGCCGCAAGGGGATCGGCTTCGTGTGGCAGCAGGTGAGCCGGAACCTGGTCCCGTACCTGACCGCGAAGCAGAACGTGGAGCTGCCGATGCTCCTGGACAGCCGCACCAAGCGGCAGCGGACGGAGCGGGCAGTGGAGCTGTTGAAGTTCGCAGGGCTGGAGGAGCGGCTGAACCACACGGTGGACAGGCTCTCCGGCGGCGAGCAGCAGCGCGTCAGCGTGGCGGTGGCGATGGCGAACAACCCGCCGCTCCTCCTGTGCGACGAGCCGACAGGAGAGCTGGATACCAAGACGGGACAGGAGATATTCAATCTCCTAAGAGCGGCAAATACGACGTATGGGACGACGGTGGTGATCGTGACGCACGATATGGAGGTGGCGGAGCAGGTGGACCGGGTGATCGCGATCTCGGACGGGAAGACGAGCACGGAGGTGGTGCGACGGCGGAGCTACCAGCGGCAGGCGGCGGGAGAGACGGCGATGGAGGAGCTTTCCATCGTGGACGGGACGGGGCGGCTGCAGCTGCCGAAGCAGGCCTTGGAGCGGTTGGGGAGGCCGGAGCACGTACGGGTGAGCCTTGAGGGAGACCACATCGAGATACGGACGGAGGGCCCATGACGACAGAGTACCAAGGGCCTCTGCTTGCCGCCGAGGACGTTACTAGGGAATTTTCGGTGGGCGGGCGCGCCATCCACGCGGTGCGCAACGTCACGATGCGCGTGGAGCAGGGGGATTTCATCGCCCTGTTGGGCAGGTCCGGTTCGGGGAAGACGACGCTGTTGAACCTGCTGGGCGGGTTGGACATGCCGAGCAGCGGAGCAGTGCTCTTCCAGGGGCGGGATATGGCGAAGATCAATGCGGCGGAGATGGCGACGCTGCGGAGGAAGACGTTCGGCTTTGTCTTCCAAAGTTTCGGCCTGCTGCCGCTCCTTTCGGCCCATGAGAACGTGGAGCTGCCGCTGCGCATCGGGGGGCTTGGACGGCAGGAGCGCGAGGCGCGAGCGAAGGAGACATTGAGCGAGGTGGGCCTGGCGCACCGGTTGAAGCACAGGCCGTATGAGCTTTCGGGCGGCGAACAGCAGCGAGTGGCGATTGCGCGGGCGATGGTCCACAAGCCATCGGTCATCCTGGCAGACGAGCCGACCGCGGAGCTGGATTCGGCGAATGCGAAGACGGTCTTCGGCCTGCTGGGGGAGATTGTGCGCCGGGACCGGGTGACGGTGATCGTGGCGACGCACGATAGGGCGGTGATGGAGGTGGCGCACCGGGTGCTGGAACTGCACGACGGGGCGCTGACGAAGCAGGCGGAGCCGGAGAGCCGGTGGGCGCGGCCACAGGGGAGATGAGGAGAGGGCCCTCACGCCGAGAGGGCGGCACGGACTTTCTCGCGTATCTCCTTGGTCTCAGGCAGGCGATGTTCTTTGAGCTTTGAGAAGGCGAGCTTGCCGTCTATAGAGACTTCAAAGGACGAGCGCGGGCCTACAGCGATAGAGACACCGCTGAGCCGCGAGTGGAATTCCTGCAGGAGCTTCTCCGCCAAACTGACGGCGTCCGGCAGATAGCCTCACTCGTTGCAGTAGAGGATTTCGATGCGGGGTTTCGCGAACACGGGCGCACCCTCTTGCTGTGATGATGCCATGATAGCACCCGTGACCAGGAGGCAGGCATCGTCAGCCCTGGAGAAGATGGATTTAGGTATGTGACGTCTTGGTCAGCGAAGGGAGCAGAGGCGGCGAGGCTACGGTTCGCTGCGGTCCCAGTGGGGCAGGGTGTGGTAGCCCTCAACGGGGGTTTTCGTGACCGTCTTGAGGCCCTGGGCGCGCTTGATGCGCTGGATGTTGTAGAGGTGGGTGGTCAGCTCATAGTAGATGTGACGGAACGTAGCCTCAAAGGAGATGCGGTAGTGCCCAGGGGCCTGTGGATCGGCTTCATAGCCGGTTGGGTGCGCCGCGGCGACCTGGGCCATGAAGCCTGAATTGGCGGCAGGGAGCCACTTCGCGCGCATGGAGGCGGGGGTCTCCTTCGAGAGAACGGTGAGGACGACGACGGTGGACTTCCTGAATCTATCGAGGACGCCTGCGGCGTCGAGCCAGTTCAGGATGTCGCGCTGCTCGTCCATGCTCTTGGCTGTGAGGTCTTGGAAATAGGCGACGGCGCTGTTGGTGGGGAGGTGCAGCTTCCAGCGATCATTGAACCAAGCCCAGGCGACGAAGGACATGTGGTTCAGGTTCTTGCGGATGCTCCAGGAGGCCCAGTCCCATTTGGGCGAAGTGAAATCGAGCTGAGCGGCGGTAAGGCCGGCTACTTCGTGCTCCACGGGGCGGTAGATATCGGTGAAGCGCTGGGAGAAATTTTCGGCAGAGGCGATATCGGTCATCGGCTAGTGTCCAGTCACCCAGGTCCCGCTCGGGTCGCGGATCCAGCCTTTGGAGGCGTAGTTGCCGCCATCCACATGGATCGTCTGGCCGGTGACGAAGGAGGACATATCGGAGGCGAGGTAGACGGCGGCACCTGCGCAGTCTTCGATGGTGCCGACGCGCTTGAGGGGGATCGTGCGGTTGTAGCGCTCGCGGTCTTCCGGCTTCGTGCCGAGAGGGACGCCTGGGGTGAGGATAACATCGGGCGCGATGGAGTTGACGCGGATGTTGTGCTGGGCCAGCTCCAGGGCCATGGTCCAGGTGAAGTTTTCCAGGGCGGCCTTGCAGGCGGAGTAGACTGCGTAGCCTGGGGCCGCGCGCCAGGCTTCGATGCTGGTGACCTGGATGATCGCGCCGCCGGTCTTGAGACGGATCATCTCATCGGCGACGGACTTGGTGCAATAGAGGGCGGATTTGAGGTTGATGCGGATGAGGGCATCCCAGCCCTTTTCGGCGACATCGAGGAAGTTGGATTTGAAGGTGCCGCCGACGTTGTTCACGAGGATGTTGATTTTGCCGAAGGTGTCCAGGGTTGCCTTGGTCATGGCTTTGACCTGGTCGAATTCGCGGACGTCTACGGCGTATGAGAGCGTGCGAACGCCCTTCTTGGCGATCTCGGCGGCGGTCTGCTGAGCGGCGGGGCCATCCTTATCGGCGATCACGACGTTTGCGCCGAAGGCGGCGAGGCCCATGGCGATGCCCTTGCCGATGCCGTTGGCGCCTCCCGTGACGATAGCGGTGCGCCCATCGAGCGAAGCGATTGACCTATCCATATCCCCTCCGATGCCGGGTGGCGAGGTCTGCGTATGATAGCAGGTGCGCGGCGCGATGCGTTTCTGTGGACAGGGGCATTTCGCGCCGCCTATACTACGCCAGCTTTTCAGGAGCAGCATCTTGCCCAGCGACCGCGCCGCCCTTTCAGATATCCGCGTCATCGAAGTCGGCGATCTCATCTCCGCGCCGTTCACGGCGAAGATGATGGCCGATCTTGGCGCGGACGTGATCAAAGTGGAAGCGCCGCAACGGGGCGATAGCGCGCGCAGGCACGGCCCGTTCCCCGGTGATATGCCGCACAGGGAGAAGAGCGGCCTCTTTCTCTATCTGAACTCGAACAAGCGCGGCATCACGCTGAACCTGGAGACGAAGACAGGGCGCGACACGCTGCTTGAGCTTTGCCGCCAGGCGGATGTGGTCGTCGAGAACATGCAGCCGGAGCAGGTGCGAGCGCTGGGACTGGACTACGAGGCGTTCGCGAGGGCGAACCCGCGGCTCATCGTCACATCGGTGACGGCGTTCGGGCGGAAGGGGCCGTACAAGGAGTACAAGGGACAGGCGATCAATGCGACGGCGCTTTCCGGCGTGGCCTCGCGCATCGGCGACCCGGAGCGGGAGCCGCTGACGACGCCGCTTTCGCGGGGCGACTACTGGGGGGCGATCAGCGCGGCGGCGGCGACCATGACGGCGCTTTTCGCGCGGCGGCGGACGGGCGAGGGGCAGCATGTGGATGTCTCGAGCGCGGAGTGCATGTCCACGCTCATCAGCTCGCTGAACGTGATGGACTTCGTTGATGTGGGCTTTGTGCCGTCTCGGTACGGCAGCCGGCTGAAGATGATCGCCTATCCCTGGACGGTCCTGCCGTGCAAGGACGGCTTCTTCACGCTCATCACGATCCAGGAGAGGCACTGGCAGCGCTTCGTTGAACTGATGGGGGCCCCGGAGTGGTCGAAGGAGGCGAGGTATAAGGATAGGGATGCGATGGGGAAGCTGTATCCGGAAGAGGTTGATGAGCGCATCAAGCCGTTCCTGATGTCCAAGACAAAGGCGGAGCTGTGGGCGCTGTGCCGGGAGAACAAGATCCCGTTCCACGCGATGCAGACGATGGCAGATGTGGCGCAGTCGCCGCATCTGCATGCGCGCGATTACTGGGTGGATATGGAACACCCCGATGCGGGACGCCTGCGCTACCCGGGCGCGCCGTACAAGCTCTCGGAGTCGCCGTGGAGGCTGAACCGGCCCGCGCCGCGCCTCGGGGAGCACAACCGCGAGGTGTTGTGCGGACTCTTGGGCTATAGCGGCGTGGACTTGGTGGATATGCGACGGACGGGGATCATCTGATGACGTTGCCGCTAGAGGGCTATCGCGTTGCGGACCTGGGTCAGGTGTGGGCAGGGCCTGTGCTGGGCCATTACCTGGCGGATATGGGGGCTGAGGTCATCCGCATCGAGTCGTCGGCAGGGTCGGACAAGATGCGGGAGATCGCGAAGGAGCCATCGGAGATACGGAAGATGCTGGATGCGAACTTCGTGTTTCGCAACCGGCTCAGCGTGACGCTGAACTTCACCAAGGCGAGGGCGGTGGAGATGACGAAGGAGATCGTGAGCCACTGCGACATCGTCATCGAAAACTTTTCGCCCCGGGTCCTGGCGAAGTTCGGCTTGGACTATCCGGCGCTGCGCAAGGCAAGGCCGGATATCGTGATGCTCTCCATGTCTGCCGCCGGACAGAGCGGGCCGTTCCGCGACCTGATGGGCTACGGGCCGTCCATTAACTCGGTCTCCGGGTATGACAGCCACGTGGGCTACTTCGGCGATAACCGGCTGATGGTGAATGCGTGGGACGCGGACCCGACGATGGCGACGATGGGGGCCTTCGCCGTTCTTTCGGCGTTGCACCACCGAGAGAGCACAGGCGCTGGGCAATATATTGATCTTTCGTTCTTCGAGGGGCTCACTTCGCTGCTGGGCGAGAGCGTTATGGACTATTCGATGAACAGGCGGGTGGCCGTGCCGCTGGGGAATCGCCATCCGATGATGGTCCCGCACGGCGTCTACCCGTGCAAAGGGAAGGACAAGTGGCTCGCCATCGCGGTGAGCGGACAGAATGAGTGGCGGGCATTCTGCAAGGCCGTGGGCGAGCAGGAGTGGACGGAGGATGAGCGCTTCGCCGATGTCTATGCGCGCCTGCAGCACCGGGAGGAGTTAGATACGTGCGTGGCGCAGTGGACGCGGAGACAGGAGCGCTACGAGGCGATGCACCACCTGCAATCGCACGGGGTGGCGGCCTCCATCGTCGCCTCGCTGGAGGATGTCTACTTGGACCCGCACGACCAGTTCCGCCGCCAAGATTTGGTGATCGAGGACGGGCGCTTGGAGAGGAACGACGTGATCTACGGCATCCCGTGGCACCTGAGCAAGACGCCGGGCGCCATCCGCAGTTTGGCGCACGGGCTGGGCCAGGACAACAAGGGCATCTTGTGCGGCATGTTGGGCATGGCCGAGGGCGAGGTGGAGCGACTGATGCAGGAACAGGTTGTCTATTAGGAGGAGCGATGCAGGCGATCAACCCGGAGGGACTGTTTAAGGCTTCTTTCTATTCGCAGGGGGTGAAGGCGGGGAAGACGATTTACGTATCGGGCCAGGTTGGCGCGCTCAATGGGCAGGTTTCAGGCGGAGGGAGCGATTTTAAGGCAGAGGCGAGGCAAGCGCTGGAGAATGTGCGGAGGGTCGTGGAGGGCGGCGGCGGGAAGATGGCGAATATCGTCTCACTGACGTGCTACCTGGTGGAGATGGAGCTTGGGGCGACGCTGTATCCGCTCATCGCGGAGACATTTCCAGGGGCGAAGCCTGCGGTGACGGCCGTTGTGGTGAAGAGCCTGGGGAGCCCGAAGTATAAGTTGGAGATACAGGCGGTAGCGGTGGCGGAGTGAGGGAGAGGGTCCATCCACAGAAAGCACAGAGATAAGGAGCATTGTCCGCAGATACCGCAGGGAGCGCAGATGGGTGCAGAGGTTCAAGGGGTAGGGTTTCGGACGAGAAGGTGACCCATTGAGGATAGTGAAAGCGCTGAAGGAGGGGGATAATCACCGGGAGCTGATGCTATGATTTGCACATTCCATGTGTTGTGAGCAGCCATGTTGTTGAACTTTGAGCGAGGGAGCCAGGCGAAGCCGAGAGGCCATGCCATCGCGTACCTGCGGAGCGTCTCGAACCCGGACGGGGTCTACGCGACGTACCTCATCGTGCCGCCGATCTCGATAGACCTGACGAAGTACATGCCGCCGATGTTCGCCGGGAAGTTTTCCCTAGCGGAGATGGAGACGGTCTCGGCTATCCCGTTGCCGCCGGTGCCGGAGAAGGTGCCGAGTCTAGCCTATCTGAAGCAGCTGGCTGAGAGCCGGGATGACGATGTCATTGCCCTTGGGGTAAGCGATCCAAGCGACCCGCAGACGATGCTGGGCGTGACGACGGAGGCGGCGCAGGAGTACCTGCGGGCCTATCAGGCCTTTGTAGGCGCCCAGCCGAAGGTTGTGGATGCGCTGGATGAGAGGCCTGCGGCGGGCGACGATACGGTTGAGGATGTGCTGGTCAGCCTGATGAGCGATCGGGACAAGCTGAGTGAACTAGCAAAGCTGCTAGGGAAACTTCGGTACGCCGTTGATTCCAAGGATATGCTGCTGATGGGCGATGCCACGGCGGAGGCGGAGACCGTGGCGAAGCATATGCCCGGGAAGTACTATGCGGAGGCGGCGATCGCGGCGGCGAAGCGGCCCGGCGACCTGGGCCGAAGGCTCTTGGAGCTGCACCTGAACCGCTGTTACAAGTTGTGCGACGAGGACTACCGTGCGGTGGAGAGCCTGGAGGCGCAAATACGCGAGGCTGAAGCCCAGGGTTAGGAGCAACAATGTCCGACACTATCCTGTATGAAATCAAGGATCGCATCGCTCATATCACGCTCAATAGACCGGACCAGTTGAATGCCATGAACCTGGAGTTCCTGCGCCGGTGGGGCTTCATCGTGCAGGACATGAATAGCAACCCGGAGCCGCTGGTGGGCATAGTGACGGGAGCGGGAGGGAAGGCGTTCAGCGTGGGAGCCGACCTAAAGGAGCGCGCTGGCGCCACGAAGCCTGCGCCTGGAGAGAGCGGCGCTGAGGCGGGAAAGACCATCGTTGAGAGGAAGCCGGGAGGCAAGCGGCCCCGGCTGATGCAGAAGCCGGTCATCGCCGCGATCAACGGCTTCTGCCTGGGCGGCGGGCTGGAGCTTGCGCTCCAGTGCGATATACGCATCGCCACGCCGAAGTCGGTCTTCGGCATGCCGGAGCCGCGATGGAGCCTGCCTGCGGGGTACGGCCTGCACAATCTCTCGCGCATGATTCCTCTGGGCGAGGCGCTGTACATCCAGCTGACGGGAGAGCGTATCGGGGCGGAGCGGGCCTATCAGATCGGCCTGATCCAGAAGATCGTGCCGGAGGAGCAGTTGATGGCGGAGGCGGAGAAGATCGCCAGTTCGGTGCTGTTATGCGCGCCCCTGGCGGTGAAGGCGATCAAGAATGTAGTGATGAGCTATCGGGACCAGCCGCTGGAGGTCTCGTGGAAGATGGCGGAGGGCCTGGTGGACGAGTTGAGCAAGACGGAAGACTTTAAGGAAGGCCCACGGGCCTTTGCGGAGAAGCGGAAGCCTCAGTGGAAGGGGCGCTAACCTCGGCGTGGCTTAGCCGCACCCCCTACCGGACAAGGTCACCTGAATCTGGGGACGGCCTCTTCAATGAAGGCCTGAAAGGCCTCGAAATCGAAGGGCGGGCGGAAGGCGATATTCATCTGGGTGGCGCCGGCGCGTTCGAAGGCGCGGATCTGCTCCACAGCCTCGCTCACCAGGCCGCGCAACATGCCGGGGCCTGTGCGCTCCACGTTGAAGCCGTCCTGCGCCATCTGCTGGAGGCCTCGCGCGGCTGATTTCTTGTCAGTTCCCAGATAGAAGCCGGTATTGATGCTTCGCATGATAGTTTGCGGGTCGCGGTTGAACTTTTCGCACCACTGGTCCAGGACGGCGATCTTGCGCCGGTAGACCTCCGGCGGGACGTAGGCGATGTTCCAGCCATCGGCGTGCTTGGCGGCGATGGGGATGGTGCGCTTCTCACCGCCGCCGCCGACCCAGACGGGGAGCTTGGCCTGGACGGGCTTTGGGTAGAGCTTCGCCTCGCGTACGCGGTAGTGCGCGCCTTCGAAGGTGGTCGTATCGTTGGCAAGCATGGACTGGATGATCTGGACGCTCTCCTCCAGCATGTCCATGCGCGCTTTGAGGCTGGGGAAGGTGTAGCCGTAGGCTTCGTATTCGGCCTGGTGCCAACCGGCCCCGATGCCGAGGTTGGCGCGTCCGTTGCTGATGTGGTCCAGGGTGGCGATCATTTTGGCGAGGAGGGCCGGTGGGCGATAGCCGGCAGACATGACGAGGACGCCGATCCTGGCGCGGGTGGTGGCGGCAGCGGCGGCGGTCATCATGGCGACAGTCTCATAGGTGGGGCCATCGCCGCCGCGATCGGGCGCTTCGTAGAAATGGTCCCAGACGGATATCCAGTTGAAGCCTGCGGCATCGGCCATCTTCCAAGCCTTGACGAAGTCTTGGTAGGGCGCGTTCTGCTGGCCGGTGTGGATGCCGAAGTTCACGAGGCGCGCTTCTCCGCCTTTGCCCCGTCGCGGGTCTCACGGGCGCAGAGTTCGCGCAGGAGGTTGTAGGGGTAGAGGCCGGTCTGGTGGCCATCGCTCCAGAGGAACTGGATAGCGTAGCGGCCGATGGTCATCCAATCGAGTGCTTCGACGGTCGGGGTGACCTGGTCGCGGCCGACCATGCGCTTGCCGGTGATTTCGTGGACGCAGTGGGCGCAGGGGCACTCGCCCCGGAGGTCGCGATGAGCGTAGGCGCAGTCTTTGCCATCGTCCCAGGTGATGTGGATGCCGTCCGGAAGGATGGCGACGGTCTTGGGCTGGTGCATGGCTATTTCCTTCGCTTTTCGAGCTCTTGCCAGATGTCCTTGGGCGTGAGGCCCGCGGAGGAGAGGAGGACGAGGCTGTGGAACCAGAGGTCGGCGACTTCATGGACGACCTCTTCGCGGACGCCATTCTTGGCGGCGATGACGGATTCGCCCGCCTCCTCGATGACCTTTTTGCCGATACGATCCACACCCTGGCTCATGAGCTTGGCGACATAGCTGCCTTCGGGCTTCTCCTTCTTCCGGGATTCGATGACGGAGAAGAGCTCTTCCATCATGTTGCCGGGTTTCTGCTGGAAGGAGATTTCGCCCTTCTTGACCTCTTGGAAGAAGCAGTTGGGCTTGCCGGTGTGGCAGGCGGGGCCGGTGGGCGTGCTCTTGAGGAGCAGGGAGTTGTTCTCGCAATCGGCGATAACCTTGTTCACCTTGATGTAGTTGCCGGAGGTTGCGCCTTTGTGCCAGAGCTCCCGGCGGCTGCGGCTGTAGAACCAGGCCTGGCCGCTTTCCATGGTGCGTTTGAGCGATTCAGGGCTCATGTAGGCCAGCATTAGCACTTCGCCCGTCTTTTCGTCCTGGGCGATGGCCGGGATCAGGCCCTGTTCATTGAGGTTGAGCTGCATAGGCGCCTCCGAGGTGACCGCCGGGCGGCTTTCCCCTGGCGAGAGGAGCCAGCGGCGGCCTGAACATGATAGCATGTCAGGATTCTCTCTGAGGAGCGGCCGTGGAAGAGCAGATCGAAGGACGCAACCCGGTCCTGGAAGCTATCAAGGCCAAGCGGCCTATCCACAAGATATTCGTTTCGCATGATTTTGACCGCCGCGGGCCGCTGGGGCAGGTGGTGGGGCTGGCGAAGGAAGCCGGCATCCCGGTGGAATACACGGACCAGCGGGCGCTCTCCCGCCTGAGCCAGACGGGGCGCAGCCAGGGAGTCATCGCCGTCGCGGCGGCAAAGGCGACGGTGGAGCTGGACGACCTTTTCCGCATCAGCAAGGAGAAAGGCGAGAGGCCGTTCTATGTGCTGCTGGACGGGATCGAAGACCCGCAGAACCTTGGGGCGATCATTCGCACGGCCCACGCGGCAGGCGTCCACGGCGTCATCATCCCCACCCGCCGCGCGGCGGGGCTGACGGCGGCGGTCTCGCGGGCGTCAGCCGGGGCGCTGGAGTATATGCAGGTGGCGCGGGTCACGAATATCGCTCAGGCGATGGAGCGACTGAACAAAGAGGGCGTGTGGACGGTGGGCGTGGATCCCACGGGGCCCAAGAGCTATGCGGAGGCGGACTACCGGCAGGGCGTGTCGCTGATCATCGGCGCGGAGGGGCGCGGCCTTTCGCACCTGGTGCGGGAGAAGTGCGAGGTGCTGGTCTCCATCCCGATGCGGGGAGAGGTCGCTTCGCTGAACGCCTCTGTGGCGGGGGCGCTGGTGATGTACGAGGCGATGCGCCAGCGGGCGAAGGCGACGGCCTAGCCTGCGCCGGTCCCTTTGCCTGCATGGCCTTCCAGGACTTGCAGGTAGTGGGTATAGATGCGCTTCTTATAGACTCGCTCCAGCTTATCCAAGAGCCGGACAGGGTCGGCGTCTACGATGATGAGGGCGTCCGTCTTTTTCTTCACCATCTTGACGATGGACTTGATGTGGCGGCTGATGCCGCCCGTTTTCAGGATAACGCCAATGACCTTGCCTTCATCGTAGGCGATGGCAAACTCGCCGAGCGTGCCTGAGCGTCCCCCGGCGAAGACGACGACATCGCAGCTGCGGATGTTCTCGATCTCGCGTCCCATGAGGCCGCTGCCGGTATAGATGATGGCGTTGTAGCCTTGGGTGGGCGAGTGGTACTTGCCGATGTGCTCTTCCAGGTTCAGCGCGGGTGAGACGCCGACAACGATGCCGCCCTGGGAGCTTGCGCCGCGAACGGCTTCGTGCGGGAGTCCGGGGCAAGCGCCGGTGACAAGGACGTAGCCGCGGCGGGCCGCTTCAGCGCCAAGCTGGAACACCTTCTGCTTGGCGTATTCGGGGATGCGCCCGCCCGCGGAGCCCATGACGCCGACGGTCATGCGGGGGAAGAGCGGGAGCTTGGTGATCTGCAGTTCGCGCTTGATCACGGAGGGCCTTTCAGAGCGGCTCGGCTAATCCTGGCGCTTCAGCGGCACGGCGTGGATGTCTATATCTGTGGCCAAGCGAAGGAGCTTCTGCAGGGTGGAGGTCTTGGTCATGTCCAGGAGACTGCTCTTCTGGCCGAAGCCGATGACGATGTTCCCGATGTTCTCTTCGCGGGCTACCTTGGTGATCGTGGCGGCGACATCCGAGCCCTGGACGCGCAGGACGCGAGCGCCGAGGTCCTCCGCAAAGCGCAGATTTTCGGCAAGGACGCGGCGCTCTTCCGGGCTTGCCTTGGCCCAGGAGGGCTCTTCTACAAAGAGAGCGATGAGGTCGCTCTGGAAGCCCTTGGCCATCTGCCAGCCGCGCCGCAACAGGTGCTGGCCGTGGGCGTGCGGGTCAATACAGACGAGGACGCGATCGCCGGCGGGCCAGACGGCCTCCACCTGGTGATCGCGCATGTACTGTTCGAGGTCTTTTTCCGCAGTGGTGGCGACGCGGCGGAGGGAGAGCTCGCGGAGCGCGGTGAGGTTGCCTTCGCGGAAGAACTGGCGCAGGGCCTGCTGGGCGCGCTCGCCAGGGTAGACGCTGCCTTCCTGGATGCGCTGGCGCAATGCGCCGGGGGCCATATCCACAAGCTGGATCTCATCGGCCTTGTCCACAACGTGGTCAGGGAGCCGCTCCCGGACGGGTGCGCCGGTGATGCTTTCGACGACATCGGCCAGGCTTTCCAGGTGCTGGATGTTGACGGTGGTGAAGACGGAGAGGCCCGTCTTGAGGATCTCCTCCACATCCATCCAGCGCTTCTCCCATTTGGACCCGGGCACATTGGTGTGGGCTAGCTCGTCAACGAGGACGAGTTGAGGACGACGCGCGATGACGGCTTCCGTATCCATCTCTTCCAGGGTGACGCCTTGGTAGGTGACCTGTTTCCTAGGGATGATAGGCAGATCGCCGATGGCCTCCTGGGTCTTTGCGCGGCCGTAGGTCTCGACGAGGCCGATGACGACGTCCACGCCTTGGGCCTTGCGGCGATGGGCCTCCATGAGCATGGCGTAGGTCTTGCCGACGCCCGGCGCCATGCCGAGGTAGATGCGCAGGCGGCCGCGTTTTCCCTGCTGCTCCTCCCTGAGGAGGCGGCTGAGGAACTTTTCCGGCGAGGGACGGCTATCATCGTGGCGCTGGGTCATGGGTTCCCCGGCTCTCTGCCGGAGCGCTCATCCAAGGCGAGGTTGAGGAGAAGGACGTTGACGCGCGCTTCGCCGAGAAAGCCGAGGGAGCGATCGTCAATATGCGCATGCACTAAATCCATGACGGTATTTTCGGCCATGCCGCGCGCCTTTGCCACTCGAGCCGCCTGCAGGTAGGCGTTGGCGGGGCTGATGTGGGGGTCGAGGCCGGAGGCGGAGGCGGTGACGGCGTCCACGGGAACCTGGGCGTCCTGCGAGAGGCCATTGGCCCTGCGGTAGGCATCGGCTCGCGCTCCGACCGCCGTGAGGAATGTCTCATTAATCGGGCCGAAGTTCGATGCGGAGGAGGCGCGCGCATCGTACCCATCCTCTCCTGCGGCGGAGGGACGCGGGTGAAAGTAGCGGGGGCCGATGAAGTTCTGTCCGATGAGGGACGAGCCGACGATCCGGCCGTCGGCATCGCGCACGAGGCTGCCATCGGCCTGCTTGCCGAAGGCACTTTGACCTATGCCCATGATGACGAACGGGTAGGCGACGCCGGTTATCACGACGAGAACGGCGAGGAGGACTACGGCGGCGCGGGCCTGTTCTTTCAGGTAGGTGAACATCTAGATGAGCCCTATGGCTGTGATGAGCATATCAATGAGCTTGATGCCGAAGAAGGGGGTCACGATGCCGCCGACGCCGTACACGAGGAGGTTGCGCGCCAGGAGCTTGCTCGCCGGGGCGGGACGGTACGGGGCCCCCTTGATGGCCAGCGGCACCAGGGTGGGGATGATGGAGGCGTTGAAGATGACGGCGGAGAGGACGGCGCTTTCCGGGGAATGGAGATGCATGACATCGAGCTTGCTGAAGGCGGGGTAGGCGCCGACGAAGGCGGCAGGGATGATGGCGAAGTATTTGGCCAGGTCCGTCCCAACGGAGTAGGTGGTGATGGCGCCGCGGGTGATGAGGATCTGCTTGCCGATGCTGACGACCTCTATGAGCTTGGAGGGATTGGAATCGAGGTCAATCATGTTCGCGGCCTCTTTGGCCGCGGCGGTCCCCGAGTTCATGGCCAGGCCCACATCGGCCTGGGCGAGTGCAGGGGCATCGTTCGTGCCATCGCCGGTCATGGCAACCATGCGCCCCTGGCGCTGTTGATCGCGGATGATGCGGATCTTGTCTTCCGGCTTCGCTTCGGCCACATAGCTGTCCACCCCGGCCTCTTTGGCGATGGTGGCGGCGGTAAGGGTGTTATCGCCCGTGATCATGATGGTCTTGATGCCCATCTTGCGGAACTCCTCAAAGCGCTCGCGCATGCCGGGCTTCACGGTGTCCTTGAGATAGGCGACGCCGACGATCCTCTTATCTATGGCAAGGGCGAGAGGGGTGCCGCCTTCGCCGGAGATGCGGGCCACGATCTGCTGGAGATCGTCCGGGGCGCGATCGGGGGAGAGGGCGATGACGGCGTCCACCGCGCCTTTAACGTAGTAGCGCCCGTCCTGGATAACGCCGCTGATACGGGTGCGGGGATCGAACTTGATGATCTCGGCCGTGGCGCTGAGGCTGCGTTCGGCGGGAGCGCCCATCTGTTCGGCGAGGGCCAGGAGGCTTTTGCCCTCGGGCGTCTCATCGGCAAGGCTGGACATGCGAGCGGCAATGAGGGCCACCAGTTTCTGATTGCCGCCGACAGGATGGATCTCCGCGGCGAGGCGGTTGCCATAGGTGATGGTGCCGGTTTTGTCCAGGAGGAGGGTATCCACATCGCCCGCCGCCTCAATGGCTCGGCCGGAGAGGGCGAGGACATTGAAGCGCGTAAGGCGATCCATCCCGGCGATGCCGATGGCGGAGGCGAGGCCGCCTATGGTGGTGGTGACAAGGACGACGAGGGCGGAGAGGAGCACGACGACGGAGACTTCCGTGTCCGAGTAATCGAGGAGGGGCTGGATGGTGATGACGGAGAGGGTGAAGATGATGGTGAGGCCGGCGATGAGGATGGTGAGGGAGATTTCGTTCGGCGTTTTGCGGCGGTGGGCGCCTTCCACGAGGGCGATCATCTTATCGAGGAAGGTGCCGCCGGGATCAGCGGAGACGCGGACGCGAAGGGAGCCCGAGGCGAGGAGGGTTCCGCCGGTGACGGTGGAGCGGACATCGGTCCCCGGCTCCTTGAGGACGGGAGCGGATTCGCCGGTGATGGCCGCCTCGTTCACGAAGGCAGCACCGCCGATAACTTCGCCATCAGCAGGGATAATTTCACCTTCGCCGATGACGATGTAATCGCCGCTGCGAAGGCTGGACGAGGGAACGCTCTCCTCACGGAGGCCGCGCAGCCGCCGGGCGGGAACGTCTTTCCTGGTGGCGCGGAGGGTTTCCGCCTGCGCGCGGCCTCGAGCTTCGGCGAGGGATTCGGAGAAGTTGCCGAAGAGGGCCGTCAGCCAAAGCCAGATGGCTATCTGCAGGGAGAAGCGGAAGCTTTCGCCGCTGACGACGTTTTGGATCAGGAAGCCGCTGACCATGAGGGCTGAGATTTCCACCAGGAGCATCATCGGGTTGCGCAGCAGGGTGCGCGGGTCCAGCTTGCGAAAGGCGTCCAGGGCGGCGCGGCGCATCAGCGACCACGTCCACAATCGCACGCCCGCCTTCCGCGCGGCGGCAAGGGACTTCATCTCGCGAGCCGTGGGCGAGGTGCGCGCCAAGGCGGCGGCGGGGCCTGTTGGATCCGGACGAAGGTTGGCAGGGGGCTGGTTCATAGGCGCTTCAGAGCAGCAAGTGCTCAACGATGGGGCCTAAAGCGAGGGCGGGGAAGAAGCTCAACGCGCCGACGACGAGGATGATGCCGATCACGAGGGCGATATAGAGGGGGCCATCGGTCGGCAGGGTGCCGAGGGTGGCAGGAAGGCGCTCTTTCCTGGCCATGGAGCCCCCGACGGCGAGCATGGGGAAGAGGACGAGATAGCGGCCCGCAAAGATAGCGATGCCTATGGTGTAGTTATAGAAATCCGTGTTGGAGTTCAGACCGCTGAAGGCCGCGCCGTTGTTGGAGCCTGCGGAGCTGTACGCGAAGAAGATCTCCGTCAGTCCATGAGGGCCGGGGTTGAGGATGCTCTCCGTCCCGGCGCGGCTCGCCGCGGCTATGCCGGTGAAGACTAGGATGGAGATAGTGAGCGCAAGCATCCCGGCCATGAGCATCTTCATCTCGAAGGGCTCGAGCTTTTTGCCGAGGTATTCCGGGGTGCGGCCAGCCATGAGCCCCCCGACGAAGACGGCCATGAGGGCAAAGATCATCATGCTCACGAGCCCGACGCCCGTCCCGCCAAAGACGGCCTGCCCCGTCACCATATAGAAGATGGGAACGATGGAGGCGATGGGCATCATGCTGCTCATGGCGCTGCTCGTGGCTCCCGTTGAGGAGGCGACGCTGGCGTTGGTGAAGGCGGAGGTCTGGACGATGCCGAATCTGGTCTCCTTCCCTTCCATGTTCCCGCCCGCCTGCTCAGAAGTCGCCTCCTGGCTGATGCCGACAGCCTCGAAGCGGGGGTTGCCATCCTGCTCGAATATCTGGGTGACGGCGAGGCAGCTTGCAAAGAGGATGACCATGACGGCGAGCAGCGCCCATCCCTTTTTTGTTTCTCCGGCGTACTTCCCGAAGACATAAGTCATGGCAGATGGGACGGCGAGCATCGCGATCATCTGGATGAGGTTGGTCCAGTGGTTCGGATTCTCGTAAGGATGGGCGGAGTTAGCGTTGAAGAAGCCGCCGCCGTTCGTCCCGAAGGTCTTGATAGCCTCCTGGGAGGCGACCGGGCCTTGAGCGATGGACTGGGCGCCTCCCTCCAGGGTGGTGATGTCCACGGCGGCTCGAAGGTTTTGAGGAACGCCTTGCCAGATGAAGAAGAGGGCGATGAGGGCGGCGATCGGCAGGAAGATGTACAGTGTGGCGCGGGTGAGGTCTACCCAGCAGTTGCCGATGGTGGCGGAGGTGCGTCGCGTGAGACCTCGGATGAGGGCGATCGCAACGCTTGTGCCGACCGCGGCGGCAGCGAAGTTCTGGACGGCCACGCCGATCATCTGGCTCAAGTGGCTCACGCCCTGCTCGGGACTGAGGGCCTGCCAATTGGTGGGGCTGATGAAGCTGAGGGCCATGTTGAAGGCGAGAGGCGCGGGGATGCCATCGAAACCTTGCGGGTTCAACGGCAGAACGCCCTGAAGCCGGAAGAGGACGAAGAGGAAGAGGGCGCAAGCGAAACCAAAGACAAGGAGCCCGATGGCGTAGCTTGCCCAGTGCTGTTCTTCATCCGGGTCTATGCGGCAGGCGCCGTAGATGAGGCTCTCCACCGGCTGGAGGAGGCGGCTCAAGAAGGTGCGCTCGCCTTGAAAGACCCTGGTCATATAGAGGCCCAGGGGCTTGGTCAGCAGGATCGCCGTGCCAAGGAGGACGAAGGCGGTGACAACGGCGGGTGAAGTCATCGCAGCACCGCTAGAACCATTCGGGTTTCACGAGGACCACGATGAGATAGATGATAAGCACGATGCCGATGAGGAGGAAGGCGATGTGATCGGCGGCCATCAGGAGTCTCCCGATGCGCGGAGGAAGAGGAGTAGGGGGATGAGCACCGAGGCGAAGAGCGCGGCGAAGAAGAGGACAGCGATGAGGTCGCTCAAGGAGCGGGCACCCTTGTGATGCGGTAGCGCATAGCGTTGTTATGCCGGTGTGCTGCGCGCCGGGTCGCTATCACCGGCGACGAGGCGGAGGAGCGCTTCAAGGGGGAAAGGCTTGGGCAGGTAGGCGATCGGCTTCAACTCCTCCAATCGTGTTCTCGGGATGCGCACAGCGGAGACGACGATGGTAGGAACGGACCTCCCTTGTTGCTGGAGGTCCCGGAGGACATCGAGGCCGCTGCCGTCCGGGAGACTGACATCGAGCAGCATCAGATCAGGAAGGGCTCTGTTTAGGGAAGCGCGGGCCTCGGCGGCTGTTGCGGCCTCATGCACTTCGTGGCCTCTGCCGGTGAGATTCCGAACGATGAGCCGCCGTAGGATCGGCTCGTCTTCCACAATCAGGATGCGGCGGTACATGACCTGCTCCCGCGCGATTGCGACCAGCCTTGATTCACGAAGTCGCCCACTATCTTCGAGTGCTAACGGATGTCTGTCAACTGGTGCTGGATGTGTCACACCGGCCTTACCTGCCGGAGCGAGCCCTTATGCTCGCCTAATGGAAGGGTAAAGACGAAACGTGCGCCGCCTTCCGGCCTGTTCTCCGCCTTGATGGTCCCGCCGTGGGCCTCCACCAGGCCTTTGACGACGGCTAGGCCGAGGCCGCTGCCGCCGGTCTTTTTGCCCTGCTCCGGATCCCGGTAGAAGGCCTCGAAGACGCGGGGGAGGGAGGCCGGCGCTATGCCGGGGCCGTTATCGGCCACCTGGATGGCGACCTGTCCATCGGCCACCCTCGCGGAGATGGTAATCACGGTGCCGGGCGGCGTGTATTTGACGGCGTTCTCGATGAGATTCGTGAGGACTTGATCAATCTCCACCGGATCCAAAGGGACCAGCGGGAGATTGTCCGGGATCGCAGTGGTGATGCGATGGTCGGCCGCGGCGCTCTGGAGGCGTTCCACCACGGCATCAACGGCCGCCCGGACCGAGGTGGGCGTCTTGTCCGGACGGAGGATGCCGCCTTCGATGCGGGAGAGGTCTAGGAGGTTTTGGACGATGCGGTTGAGGCGCTTTGCCTCTTCTTCGATCGCCTCTGCAAAGTCCGCCAGCTCCTGGTCTGACCAACGGACATCGGCTTGGCGCATGCTGCCTGCGGAGGTCATGATGGAGGCTAGGGGGGTGCGCAGATCGTGGGAGACGGCGTTGATGAGGGCGGTTTTGAGGTCGTCGGCGCGGCGGAGGATTTCCACCTCCGTGGCCTCTTTCTGGAGCCGCTGGCGCTCTATGCCCAAGCCAAGCTGTTTGGCTATGGCTGAGAGAAGGCGCGCATCCGGCTCGGTGAGGCCTGGCGCGTCCGGACGGAGCACCAGAACCAGAACGCCCGCAGGCTGTCCGTGGACGCGCACCGGCACAACGCTGAGCCGGTTGACGGTCTTTCGGATAAAGGGGCGGAGGATGGGGATGGGCACGGGCACCGCCGGGAGACGGGAGAAGATGACAGTGCGGCGGATGGTGGTGGCCGGAATGGGGACTGAGGGTATCCAGTCCTGCACGAGCTTGCGGCTGAAGACTTGGGCCGGCTGAAGGACGACGGGTATCCATGTGCCCGGGAGCCCGCGCTGCCCTCCGGTGGGCGCCGGGCCCTCCGCAAGGATGTCCACGGGCGTGCGGTCGGCCGAATGGGCCATCTCCAGGGATTCCGGATCGCCGACCTGCGCCGTGGCGCTCTGCTCGTCCCCAGCCGAGATTTCGATGAGGACAGCGCCGAGCTGGAGCTCGGTGTGCAGGCGCTCCGCCATGATCTGCAGGGTCTCGCGGAGGTCGTATTCGCTCATGAGGCGGACGAGGTCGTAGAGCAGGGAGGCTTCGCGCTCGCGCTCCTTGGCCTCCTGGGCCTTGCTGCGCTGGCGGGCGGCGAGTTGGCCCGTGACGAGGGCCGTGAGGAGGAAGATCATCAGGGCTGTCCAGTCATCGCCGCCGAACTCGAAGAGGACAGGCTCGTTTTCAGAGAAGAAGGAATCGAAGGTGAAGATGGAGAGGAGGGCGGCGAGGACGGCCGGGCCGCTGCCGAAGGCGACAGCGGCGACGATGACGCCGACGAGGTAGATGACCTCGATATTCGGAATGCCCAGGCGGCTTTTCGCGAAGGCGACGAGGAGGCTGGTGACGGCGACAGTCGCCACTGCTCCCGGGTAGCCGACCCATATCTTCCTGGCGACTTTATCGAGTTGTTCGAGTCTGACCACGCTGCTGCCTTGAAGTGCGCTTATCCGATTGTACTCCGCGAGGGCCTGCGCGGCAGCATGAAGCGTCGCTCATAGGTCAGCACCAGCTCCTGGTTCTGGTTGGTGACGCGCGTCTCAACGTGGACGATGCCCCTATCCGGCTTGCTACGGGAGGGGCGGATATCCAGCACGACCGTCTCGGCGTAGATAGTATCGCCGATGAAGACGGGGGCGTGATGGGCCACGCGTTCGTATGCCAGATTGGCGATGACGGCGCCGCTGAGGTTGGGGATGCTCATGCCGACGGCTGTGCTGAGCACCAGCAGGCCGTTGACCAGCCGCTGGCCGTGCTGTGACGCTGCGGAATACGCCCTATCTATGTGGAGCGGCTGGTGATTCATTGTCGCGAGGCTGAAGAAGTCATTTTGCCATTCCGTCATGGTGCGCCCGGGCCAATGGACAAAGCGGTCGCCCGGCTCAAGCTCTTCAAGGTAGCGCTCGAAAAGAGTGCGCTCATCGTGTTCCATGCGGGCCTCCAGGGCCAGATTTCTTGACTCGGCCCATTGTGTTCCGTAGACTCATCCAACCGCAAGCCTGAGGCATTATCAAGGAGACCGCAATGATTCTCGAACGACTGACGCTCAAGGGGAAGACGGCGATCGTCTCTGGAGCCGGAGGCGGCGGCATCGGCACGACAACGTGCCTCGCCCTGGCGGAGGCCGGAGCGAACATCGTGGCGGTGGACATCTTTCAGGACCGGCTGCAGGATACGGAACAGCGAGTGAAGGCCCTGGGGCGCGAGTGCTTGGGCGTGATCGCGGACCTGACGAAGCGGAGCGACATCCAGAACGCCGTGGCCCAAGGGGTGAAGAAGTTCGGCGCGATCCACTGTGTGGCGAACGTCGCGGGCGGCATGCGGCCCGATGAGCGCGGCGAGCTGGAGAACTTCCCCGAGGACAAGTTCGACCATGTGGTGGCCATGAATCTGAAGTACATCTACATGATGAACCAGGCTGTGGCGAAGCACATGATCGAAAAGGCGATCCCCGGCACCATGGCCAGCGTGGCCTCAGTGAGCGGCGTGGGCGGCGCGGCCTATCACGCCCCCTACGGCGCGGCGAAGGCCGGTCTTATCGCGATCACCAAGTCCATGGCAGTGGAGTGGGGGGTTTACGGGATCCGGGTGAACGCCCTTGCGCCTGGAGCGGTGAAGACGCCGCGCGCGGTAGCCGGCAACACGGTGGACATGGATACGCGCGCCAAGACGACCATTCCCATCGGACGGGCGTGCGAGCCGGACGAGATCGCGGCAGGTCTGCTCTTCCTCCTTTCGCCGCTGGCGAGTGCTATATCAGGGCATACGCTGGTGGTGGATGGCGGCGCGACCTCCAAGTTCGCCTTTGGCGGCCCCAACGACAAGCACGCCTCACGATCGAACATCCGCGAAGCGCCGCGCCCGTAATCGTCGGGCTGTGAACAGTCCGCGTAAGGCTGAGCGGGACTCTTCGCCATTTCCTTGACGCGCCGCAGTCGTGGGTCGTAGACTGCCGCCCTCCAGATGGTTTCCAAAGGAGGCGGCATGATTCTCGAACGATTGAGCCTTAGAGGCAAGACGGCCATCGTTTCCGGCGCGGGCGGTGAAGGGATCGGCACGGCGACATCGCTCGCCCTTGCAGAGGCGGGGGCGAAGGTGGTCGCGGTGGACATCGCCGCCGAGCGCGTGCAGGACACGGAACGCAGGCTCCGCGCGATGGGCGGCGAGTGCTTGGGCATCCAGGCCGACCTTCGGAAGAAGAGCGAAGTTGATCGCATCATCGCGCAAGCGGTGCAGCGCTACGGCGGCGTGCATTGCCTCGCAAACGTGGCGGGCGGCATGCAGCCTGGGCAATGGGGCAGGCTGGAAGACTACGGAGAGCGGGAGTTCGACGACGTCATTAGCCTGAACCTGCGCTATGTCTTCCTCATCTGCCAGGCGGTGGCCAAGCACATGATCGAACGGCAGATCAGGGGAACGATGGTCAGCGTCGCCTCGGTCAGCGGGATCGCGAGCGCGCCCTACCATGCGCCGTACGGCGCGGCGAAGGCCGGGCTGATGGCGCTGACGCGCTCCATGGCGATCGAGTGGTCGGCCTACGGCATCCGGGCGAACGCCCTTGCTCCGGGATCGGTGAAGACGCCGCGGGCGATGGCAGGCAGCGCCATGGACATGGACGAGCGGGCGAAGGGAAACATCCCCATTGGGCGCGTCTGCCAGCCGGACGAGATCGCGGCTGGCATCTTGTTTCTCCTCTCGCCGCTTTCAAGCGCCATCTCAGGGCAGACGCTCATCGTGGACGGGGCGGCAACGGCGAAGTTTCCCCTCATGGGGCAAACGAACAAGTATGCGCCGGAGGTGCGAGTGGAGGCTCCCAGGCCCTAGGCTTTGCGCTCTCCCTGACGCCAGACTTCCAGGAAGCGCTGGCAGGCAGTCACGAAGCTGAGGATGGCCGTGATGTAAAGGAAGGCCGTCATGAAGCCGGAGATGAGGCCGATGCCGATGAGGATGATGCGCTCCGGCCTGGTGACGATGCCGCTGGTGCAGGGATAGTCCAACCCTTCGGCGCGGGCTTTGACGTAGCTGACCATGGAGGTCCAGATCAGCACCGCGACGGTGAGCATCGCCTCTTCATGTTCGCCTGTACCCAGGAAGTGGGCCAATAGGCCGAAGAAGATGGCCGCTTCCGAGACGCGATCCAGGTTGGAGTCCAGGAATGCGCCAAGCTTTGTGGCGCGGTTGGTGCGGCGGGCGAGGGCGCCATCCAGCAGGTCAATGGCGCTGCCGGCCAGAATCAGGATGCCGCCCCAGACCAGGTGATCCGCCCAGAGAAGCGCGCCCGCGCCGATGCTGGCCAGCAAGCCCAGGATCGTGATCTGATTCGGGGTGACGCCCATGCGATCCAGCATGCCGACTATGGGGTCAATGATGCCGGAGAGCATCGCGCGGCTCCGCCCGCGAAGGCGCTCGAAGAGCGTCGTTTGTGCGGCGGTCATGGCTTCTTTTCGATCCTATCGAGCGCGCCACGCTCATCGAGGAGGCGTTCGTAATAGTTGTAGACCTGGCGTGCGACCTTTGGCCAGCCGTAGGCTTGCGCATGGAGGCGTCCCCGAGCTCCCATAGCGCGGCGCTGGTCAGGATTCTGCATCAGTTCCACGATGGCGGCGGCCAGCGCTTGGTCATCCTGAGGCTCCACCAGCAGGCCTTGAACGCCGTGCTGCATAACGCCGGCATAGCCTGGGATGTTGGAGGCGATGATGGGACGCTCGGTCGCCATTGCTTCCAGGAGGACGATGCCAAAGCTTTCACCGCCGGTGGCGGGGGAGATGAAAATATCAGCGGTGCGGTAGTAGCGCGGCAGCTCGGCATAGTCAACGCCGCCGACGATTTCGATGTCGTCTAGCACACGCTCGCCAAGGACGCGCTCAGAGGCGGGATCGAGCTTGCCGGGGCCGATGATGATGAGGCGGATCTGAGGGTACTCCCACTTGAGACGCCCGTAGGCCGAGATGAGGTACCGGAGGCCTTTGCGCTTCTCCATCCGGCCGACAAAGACGATGTTGAGCTTTCCATCCATATAGCTTTCGATGGGCTGAACGTCCGGCCGGAAATGATCGAGGTTGATGCCGTTAGGGATGATGTTGTAGTACCCGGGGAAGTACTTGCCGATAAGGTCGGCGGCGGCTTGGGAGACAGCGATCTTCCCGTGAAGGTTTCGGAACCAGCGTTTCATGAGGGGCTTGGCGGAGCGATAGCCCCTGCTGCGGGGAACATAGGCGTGGAACGTGCCGACGTTCAAGGTATGAGAGTTGCGGAGGAAGGAGATCGTCAGAGCGGAGACGAGGGGCTCGTGCAGATGGACAACATCGAACTCTTCCTCTTCCAGAAGCGCCCTCACCTGGGGCCCGCGATGGAGAGAGAAGGTAGGGCGGGCGATGGAGCCGGCGATAGGGAGGGGAATCGGCTTGCCGATGGTGACAAGGTTGGGCGTGGCCAACTCCCGCGCAGGCTTAGAGGACGGCGAAACGATGGTCGTGCGGTGGCCCATCCGCTGGAGTTCATCGGAGAGGGAGCGGATGTGGTTCTTCACGCCGCCGGGATAAGCCCAGTCGTACGGAGAGACGAGCGCGATTTTCATATGGACTCGATAACTATGGACTACCGTGAGGAAAGATTCAAGGCTTGCCGTTCAAGCTCTCCGTGGCGGGTTGCTGTTGCATCGCCGCTGGCCTCTCAGGGAGGTCAGAGAGCCAGATTGGGTGAAAGGCCATCCACTGGCCGGGCTGGGAGCGGATATGCCGCTCCAGGGAAGGCACAAGCTCCGCTATGACCGCTTGGGCCTCCTTCGGCTTGCCGTCAGCCATCGTGGCGATGGGGGCTTCTATGATGATCTTGTAGCGCTTTCTCCCACGGCGAAGGGTGTAGGCAGGGAGCAGGGTGGCTCCCGTTCGTAGCGCCATCTCTGCCGCGCCGGTGGGGAGCAGGGAGGGCTCTCCAAAGAGGGGGGTGACGATGCCGTTGCCCTGGATAGCCCGATCTATGGTGACGGCGACGGCTTCGCCTTTTTGCAGCGCGCGAAAGGCGGCGCGCAAGCCGCTGGACGTGGCCGTTTCAATGGCAAGGCCCTGGATGGAGCGTTTGTGGGTGAACCAATCGTGCAGGCGCGGCGGCTGTAGCTGCTCTACGATCAAGGTGAGGGGGACGCCGCGGGCAAGGGAGAGTTGGGCGGCAAGGTCCGGCACCCCCAGATGCGCCGAGGCAAGCACGACTCCTTTACCCTCCCGCAGGGCCTGCTCCAGATGGGGAAGGCCTTCTAAAACGATGCGCTTGTTGAGCTTGGCGGGGCTTGTTCGCGGCATGCGGACGAGGTCATAGTAGTAGGCGGTGAGGGAGCAAAAGGCCTGCCGGGTGGCGCGCTCCACCTGGGAGGCGCTCGCTGCGGGGCCAAGGGCGCGGCGCATGTTGGCGCGGACCAGGCGGCGGCTCTTCCCTCCGAAGCAGTACATGATCTGGCCGAAGGCGAGAGCGATGGGGTAGCCGATGACTGATGGAAGCCATCCCACGGCGAAGACCAGGGTTTTGAGGAAGAGGAGTTTATCCATCTATGACGCCTTCGGGGTCCGGCCCTGGTCCAAGGGTCTCCGCGATGCGGGAGCCGAGCAGAACCTTTGACGGCTTCCACATTTCGCCCGTCTTGTCTTTAGTGAGCAGGGCTACCATCTCCCCTGCGAAGTCATAGGCGCGGCACTGGGTGTGCGACGTGGGCGCGAACTCCACGCTATGGAAGTATTGCCCCTGCCCGATGGCGCGCACATCGGCATCCGAGACGATGGCGGCAGGGAGGTGGAGAAGCAAGAGATCGGCGGGGTAGAGGAGTCGATCAAGGAAGCCTTCGCGGGCCGCCTCTTCGAGCTGTTCGATGGTGAGCGCTTCCTCAATCGAGAAAGGTCCCACCCGGCGGCGTTCCAGGGAGGCGAGATAGGCGCCGCAGCCAAGCGCTTGGCCGAGCTCATGGGCGATGGAGCGGATGTAGGTCCCGCGCCCGCATTCGATGTCCAGGGTCAAAAGCGGCGGCGACCAGTCCAGCAGATCTATCCGCTTGACGTGAACGGTCCGCTCGGCGCGCTCAACCTCTTTCCCGGCGCGCGCCATCTTGTAGAGGGGCTGGCCGTGGCGTTTCACGGCGCTGAACATCGGCGGGCGCTGGAGGATGAAGCCCTGGAAGCGCGGCAGGGCCTCGCGTACCGCCTCCAGGCTTATGCGCCCAGCATCTCCTGCAGGCGTGATTTCGCCCTCACGGTCATAGGTGCTGGAGGTGGCGCCCATGGAAATCGTGGCTCGGTAGACCTTGGCCACGTCCAGCAGGTATTCGCTGACGCGGGTGGCGTGGCCGAGGAGGATGGGGAGGACGCCTGAGGCCTGGGGATCGAGGGTGCCGCCGTGGCCGGCGCGCTCTGCGTTGGTGAGGCGCTTCACCAGGCGCACCATATCGTGCGAGGTGGGGCCGACGGGCTTCAGGATGCTGAGGATGCCATCCATGGGCGATGCCAAGGGCGAAAGGCTACTTCCTGCGGCGACCCTTGGAAGCTGTGTTGAGATTGGCGGCCTCTTCCTTCATGAGAGAGAGGAGGCGCGCGCCCTCTTCGATGGAGTCGTCGCGCTCGAAGGTCAGTTTGGGGATGTAGCGCATGACGAGGCGGTCTTTCAATCGGTGGTGGAGGAAGGCCGCCGCCGCTTGCAGGCCTTCGATGGTCTGTTTCTTCTGCTGTTCATCGCCCAGAACGCTGACATAGACGCGGGCGCTTAGAAGGTCAGGGCTGACGACGACTTCTGTGATGCTGGTGACCTCGGCCAGGCGGGGGTCCCGCACCTCGCGTCGGATGAGTTCGCTCAGCTCTTCGCGGATCAAATCGTTCACGCGGCTCTGGCGTCTGCTGGGCATAGGCGCGCTCCTGGCCGTAGGATGCAAGCCTCCGCACACCCGTGCGGAGGCGAGAAGTGATTAGCCCTGCTTTTCGAGCCGGAAGAATTCCAGGCGGTCGCCTTCTTGGAAATCCTGGATGTCTTCTACGCCGACGCCGCATTCCAGGCCGGAGGTCACCTCGCGCACGTCATCCTTGAAGCGCCGCAGGGAGACGATTGCTCCCTTGCCGATGACTTTGTTTTTGCGCAGAACTTTGGCCGATGAGCCGCGAGCGGCCTTGCCGTCTGTGATGTAGCAGCCGGCGATGAGACGCTTCTGTGCCTTGAAGCTGGCGCGAACTTCGGCGTGGCCTTCGATGACCTCTTTGAAGACCGGCTCCAGGATGCCTTCCAGAGCCTTTTTCATGTCCTCAACCATGGTGTAAATGATGTCATAGGTGCGGACGGGGACGCCTTCCGATTCCGCCAGGCGCTTGGCCCCAGGCTCCACTTTGCTGTTGAAGCCCACGATCATGGCCTTTGAGGCGACGGCCAGAAGGACATCGGACTCATTGATGGAGCCTGCGGCAGCGTGCAGGACGCGCACCTTGGCCTTCTCCGTGGATGTGCGCTCAACGGAGTTGCGCACTGGGTCAACCGAGCCTTGCACATCCGTCTTAATGATGAGCGGAAGCTCCTTGTGCTGGGTCGTGCCCGCGCCCACTTCTTGCAGGAGACCTTTGGCGAGCATGGGCTGTTTGCGTCCGGCTTGAAGCTTCTCTAAGTGGGCCTTCATCTCTGCGTCAGAGGCAAAGGCAATCACTGGGTCGCCGGCTTTGGGGATGGAGGTGAAGCCGAGAACCTCCACAGGGGTGGAGGGCCCTGCCGATTTGAGGCGCTTGCCTTGATCATCCAGCAAGGCTCGGATCTTGCCGCTGGCTTCACCGGCAACAACGGGGTCGCCGACGCTCAAGGTGCCGTTTTGCACGAGGATGGAGGCGACTGGGCCGCGCGAGCGGTCCACATGCGCTTCGATGATGACACCGGTGGCGAGCTGGTCCGGATCGGCCTTGAGATCGGCCACTTCGGCGACGAGGAGGATGGTATCCAGCAGGTCTTGGATGCCCTTGCCGGTCTTGGCGGAGACGGGAACGCCGATGGCCTGTCCGCCGAACTCTTCAAGGAGCAGGCCCTTCTCCAAAAGTTGCGTCTTGACGCGATTCGGGTCGGCCTCCGGCTTGTCGATCTTGTTGATGGCGACGATGACAGGGACGTTGGCGGCTTTGGCGTGGTCCATCGCTTCAATGGTTTGGGGCATGACGCCATCGTCCGCGGCGACGACGAGGATGGCGATGTCAGTGGCCTTTGCGCCGCGGGCGCGCATGGCGGTGAAGGCCTCATGGCCCGGAGTATCGAGGAAAGTGATGGGCTTGCCCTGCGCCGCGACCTGGTAGGCGCCGATATGCTGGGTGATGCCGCCCGCCTCTGATGCCGCGACCTTGGTCTTGCGGATGGCGTCCAGGAGCGATGTTTTGCCGTGGTCCACGTGGCCCAGGATCGTGACGATGGGCGGCCGGGTCTGTAGATTGCCGGTGGCCTGCGCCCCGGAAGCTGTTTGTACCGTCGCCGTCTCCTTGGCCGTCTCCTGCATCGGCCGGTAGCCGAGCGATGCGGCGATAGTGGCGGCGGTATCGAAGTTCACGGCTTGGCTGAGGTTCGCCATGATGCCGATGCGCATGAGCTGCTTGATGAGGTCTATGCCGGAGATCTTGAGGCGTGTCGCAAGCTCCTGAACGGTGATCGTCTGAGGCAACTGGACAGGACCAAGGCTTCCAGGCGCTGGAGCCGTGGGAGCTTGGGCGGGCGGCGCGGCTTGAGGCGGAGGCGCCTTGGCTCGAGAAGGCGGTGGCGCGTGCGGACGTGGCGGAGCATTGCCGCCGAACCTTCGCTGTTGTGGACTCATCGGTCGTCTCCTACCTGACGCTCGTTTGGCTCAGGCTGGCCGCTAAACGTGTCATGTCTTCCTGCGAAAGCTTCACTTTCAATACCGATTCCAGTCTCCCCTTCTTCAGCACTGCCTCCCGGCAGGAGGCCTTTTCGCACAGATACGCGCCGCGTCCTGCGCGCTTGCCCGTGGGGTCTGCGCTTACCGCGCCCGAAGGCTCGCGCACGATGCGGAGCAACCCTCTCTTTTCGCCGGGCTCACCGCAGATGATGCAGTGGCGCTGGGGAACGTGCCGTGGTGCCTGCATGGCCGCTCACCTCTGTGACAAAGATGAACGGGCTATTCTTCCTCGTAGGCAAGGTCTTCTATGCGGCCGCCCTTGCGGCGCTTGGTGTCCCCGCCTTCCCGCTTTTTGCCGCCTTTGCCGCCCTTGCCGCCGCGAAATTCGGCGATGTCCTCCGCGAAGCGGATCTGGGAGGCGGAGGGAGCCGCCTGCGGCACCTTCCAGGTAGCCTCGGAGGCCAGCGCTTCGGCAAGCGTAGGGGCCTCTGCAGAGGCGGGAGCCTCCGCAGGCGTAGCTTGGGCTGCGGCCTGAACGGGCGGAGCCTCGGCCGTAACGGACGTTGGAACGGAGGGCGGCGGTTGGACCGGCTTTGGCTGGGCCGCTCTGGCGCGCTCTGCGATCTCCGCAGGCGGCGCTTGCGGCTTGCCGAGGTCAATCTTCTGCGCCTCCGCCTCTGAGGCGGACTTGATGTCTATGCGCCAGCCGGTGAGCTTGGCGGCTAGGCGCGCGTTCTGCCCCTCTCGGCCGATGGCCAGGGAGAGCATCTTGTCCGGCACCACGACGATGGCCGTATTTTCGCCCTGCTTGGCGGCAACGTGCATCACCTGGGCAGGCGCCAGCGCGCGAGCGATGAAGGCGGCAGGATCCGCCGACCATTCGACAACGTCTATCTTCTCGCCGTGGAGCTCGTTCACGATGTTCTGGATTCGCACACCGCGAAGGCCCACGCAGGCGCCCACGGGGTCCACGCGCTCCTGGTTGGAGGAGACAGCGACTTTGGAGCGGAAGCCTGGCTCGCGAGCGATGGCCTTGATCTCTACGATCTTATTGAGGACCTCCGGCACCTCAAGCTCAAAAAGGCGCTTGAGGAGATTCTTATGGGTGCGGGAGACGACGATTTGCGGCCCGCGGGTGGATTTGCCGACTTCGAGGATGAGGACCTTGAGGCGCTGGCTGGGTCGGTAGCGCTCGGAAGGAGTCTGCTCCGCTGGGGGCATCACGGCCTCGGCGCGGCCTAGGTCGAGGATGACGGAGCGGCCATCGAAGCGCTGGACGACGGCGGAGACAACATCGCCCTCCTTGGTGGCGTACTCGGAGAAGACGATATCGCGCTCAGCCTCGCGAAGGCGCTGGATAACGACCTGCTTGGCTGTTTGCGCGGCGATGCGTCCGGCATTCGCGGGCGTCACCTCTTTTTCAAAGACATAGCCCAACTGGACGTCCGGCTTCAGTTTCTGTGCGTCGCTCAGCGATACCTGGCTGTTGGCATCTTCCACTGCGCCATCGGCCACCACGGTGCGTTTGGCAAAGACATGCACCTCTCCTGTGGTGAAGGAGATGCGCACGGCCAGGTCCATATCGGCCAGGTAGTCCTTCTTGAAGGCGGAGATCAGCGCCGCCTCAACGGCGTTCAAGACAACGTCACGGGGAAGGTTGCGCTCGGCGGCGAGCTGCGTGATGGCGATGATGAATTCGCTTTTCATCTCCGCTATACCTACCTTTCCATGCCCCGAGAACAAAGAAAGTGGGGTGAACCCCACTTTCGTGTGCGCACGGGAACGTGCTAAGCAGGGGCATTATAGCAATGAGTCAGGGCCAGACGCAAGGAAGCCACGAGCGCCCTCCTGGTTTCAATCTGTTGTCGGCTCCTGGTAGGATAGAGGGCGATGAACGGCCTTCTACAGTCAGTGCGCTCTGCGCCAAGGCTGGGCGTGCTCCTCCTTTTTGTCACCTTTTTCTCTCTGTACGCCTTCTTTGCCGCCCCTGGCATTACCTGGAGCAACGCCGCCGCCGATGGTGCGGAGTTGGCGACGGTGGTCCGAACCTGGGGGGTTGCCCACCCTTCCGGCTACCCGACTTATATCTTGTTCGGAAAGGTGTTTGAACTCGTTCCAATAGGAGACCCGGCCCATCGCCTGGCTTTGATGTCGGCCTTCTTTGGCGCTTGCGCCGTGAGCGTAACCTACCTTTTGGGGCGCCTGTTCTGTTCGCTCCCTGAAAAAGGGGAGGTGCGGTACACGACCCGTACTCAAGGCGGTGGAGGCTTCCGGCTTGCAGGGCTCAGCAGAAAGTTTGGCCCCATTCTCGGAGCGGTCGCCCTGGGCTGTTCACCGATCTTCTGGGGCCAGGCCCTTGTTCCCGAGGTCTATACACTTAACGCCTTCTTTGTCACAGTCGTCCTGTGGCTGCTCCTCTCCTGGCTCTGGGAGCCGAACATCCACCGCACCGCGCCCTCACGCAAGCCGCTTTTCGCGGCCTTTCTCTTTGGCCTCGGGATGGGCAACCACTTCACCCTGGCGATTGCTGTGGTGCCTGTGGCCGCTGTCGTTCTTTGGACAAAGCGACGGCCTATGCCTCTCCCTTGGCGCAGCATGGCCGGAGCGTTGCTCTTGGGCCTTGCCGTCTACCTCTATCTGCCCATCGCCGCGGCGCAGAACCCGCCTATTAATTGGGGAGACGCCTCCACCGCTTCAGGCTTTCTGTGGCAAGTGAGCGGCAATCCCTACCGGAGCTACGTCTTTGGCGTTGAATCCTCCATCGTCGGCGATCGGGTTGTTGACTGGTTCAAGCAGATGGTTGACCAGTTCCAGGGCATCGGCGTCCTGCTCACCCTCATCGGCCTATGGCGCCTTTGGAGGGCCGATCGAGCGGTCACGGGAGCCTTGGCGCTTTCGTTTATCGTCCTCTCCATCTACGCCACCTTCTATCTAACGGCTGATTCGTACGTCTTTCTCATTCCCAGCGTAGTCATCGGGGTGCTATGCATCGCCCTCGGTGCCCAATTCCTTCTTCGACAGGCGGAGGCGCTGGTTCAAGACACAGGTAGGTGGATAGCAGCGGACGCAGTCTTGGCCTCTATCGCTTTTTTGCTTGTCCCTGGGCTCAGCCTCATCCGCTTTGCTGACGACTACAGCCTTCGCAGCGATGTAGCTGCCCGGAATTACCCGCAGCATGTCTTTTCCCAGGCGCCCTCCGATGCCGTCATCTTAGGAGATGGCGATCAGCGGCTCTTCACGCTCTGGTACCAGCGATATGTGGAGGAGCCGGATTCGGAGCGTATCATCGTCGCGCGGAACCTCCTGCAATTTGAGTGGTATCGCAGGACCTTTGGGGAGCGTCACCCGGAGTTGGGATTGCAGGAGCTTGAGGGTGATTTCCAAACGGTGTTGCGCGGCTTTGTGGAGCGCAACGCCGGTGCGCGGCCTCTATATACGCTGATTTATGATCCGCTCTTGCGCGGGGAGTTCACCCTCCAACTGGAAGGGCCCGCCTACCGGATCTTGCCGAAGGCTGCTCCGAACTAGGCAAGCATCTTCTGCTTACGGCTGTTCATATAGTCCACCAGGATGTACTGGCCCAGCCGATCTGCCGTCGTGTAGAAGACGCGCCCGCGGTTGATCCGTGTCATCTGCTCGACGAAGTCCACAAGCTGAGAGTTGCGGTCCAGCATGAAGGTGTTGATGACGATGTTTTGCTGCGTGCATCGGCGCACCTCTGCCAAGGTGGAGCGCAAGGTGCGCGGGCTCGGTGGGTACTGCAGGAAGAGCTGACCGCCTTCGATGTGCGCCGTGGGTTCTCCATCGGAAATCATGATGATTTGTCGCGTTCCCACCTTGATGCGGGAAAGGAGCCGCTGGGAGAGCGCCAGGCCGTGCTGGATGTTGGTGTATGGGTCGAACTCATCCCAGGTGAGATAGGGCAGCCGATCCGCCTTTACCTCGCGGGCGTAGGTGGAGAAGCCGACCATAAAGAGCTTGTCCCGAGGGAACTTGGCCCGGATGAGGTTGTCCAGAGCCAGGGCCACCTTCTTAGCGGCGGAGAAGTTCCCGCGCATCGCCATGGAGAGGCTGAGATCGAGCATCAGGACCGTGGACGATTGGCTCAACTCCTCGGCGCGATGGACTTCGAAATCTGTGGCCTCCAGCCGCACCGGAACGCCCGTCCCGCCGCGCTTCACGGCCTTCATCAGCGTCCGCTGGAGATGGGGTGAAAAGGCGTCTCCGAATTCGTAGGGCTTTGTGGCCTCCACCAGGTCCACGCCTGGGCCGGGCTGATCGGTGCTATGGCCGCCGGAGCGGTCGCGCTTGATGAGGGCGAATATCTCCTGCATGGCGCGCTGGCCGATCTTGCGCATGCCCATCGGCGTCAGCTCGATGCGCCCGTTCACAGTGCGGATATAGCCCGCCTCCTCAAGGCGGTCGGTCAGCTTGGCAAGCTGTTCCAGGGCTTTGCGTGCCTCCGGGCCTAGGATCTCGCCCGCCATCTCCTGGTCCACCATCTTCGGCTCGCCCGCCTGCTGCGCGCGCCGGAGCTGCCGCTCCAGCGTGTCCATCTTCCGCAGGTCGTCCATGAACTGGAGGGCGTGGCGGAGATCGAGCTTTTGATCGCCGTAGAAGGTGTGCTCTTCATACTGAAAGGCCGATGGGTGTAGCTGTTCCAGGTTGGCGGCCAGCCGCGCAAGCTCCTGCTGCATCTCCGGGTCGCCCAGGACGCCGTCCATCAGCTCTTGGAGCTGTTTGCTCTGGTCCGGCGGGAGGCTGTTCAACAGGGCCTGCATCTGGCCTATCTGCTGCTGCATCTGCGCCAGCAGGTCGTCCAGGCTTGCGGGCGGGCGATCGCCGAACATCTCGCTGTGGCGCTTGGCGAAGGCGTCAAAGTCCGGCTTCTCCCCGCGCAGCTTCTGCTCTGCAAGGCGGTTCAGGTCGCGGAGCATCTCTTTCATCGCCCTGACCTGTTCCGGTGTGATGCGGCTCAGGTGCTGCGTGAGATCCTTGAAGAGCGCCTGCGCCACCTGTTGCTCCAGCGAGCGCAAAAGCTCATCGAAGGCGGCCTTCGCCTGGGGATCCATGAACTCATAATCGCGCAGGGCTTGGATGGCTCTTGCCGGGTCGTCCTTCGGGATGGCCTCTAGCTTCGCCCTGTTCTGCTCGGCACGCCGCTTCAGATCTTTCAGAAGTTTTTCCTGGAGGTCTTTCCCGAGTTCCTCTTTTGCGCTTGAGCCGTCATTTCCCTTGCCGTCTACGGCGCGCTGCAGTTCGCGCTGGATCCCTGCGCGCTCCCGGCTGGTGATGGCATCGAGCTTCTGCTGGACATCGCGCAGGATGGACGAGGGGTCATGCTGAGAGAGCACTTGCTGGCGCCGCTGCTGGACCCGCTCCAGCAGTTCCTGCGTGCCCATGGTGCGGCTGTGGGAGAACTCGGTGGGGAGTCCCTTGCGCGTCAGCGTGCGGAGGGCGTTGGAGATGTCGCCGTGGGCCAGCAGTTGGTCGGAGAGTTCGCCCAGGACGGCGCTCTCATCAGGCGCGAGGGCCTGCTGCGCCCCGTCCCACCGGCTATAGCGAAAGAGGGGCGGCATACCCTAGCCCCGGTAGCGGTAGGCTCCTTCGACCTTATCCCGGTTCAGCTTGCGGTTGAGGTGCAGGCCCTCCAGGATGAACTCCATGGCGGAGGCGATGCTTGAAGCATCTTCCTGGATATCGAGCTTGCGCATCGCTTCGCGCAGCTCGGGGATATCGTTGAGCTTTTTCACGTAGGCGCTAGACGGCAGAACCTCCGAGACCTCCACCTGCGTCCCGCCATCGAACTTCCCGATGACGCTATCTAAGTCTTGAATCGTGTACCGCTTGTTGAAGACGTTGAGGACGGCCTTCTTGATGAGCTCTTCCAAGAGGCGGCCTTCGCGGCCCTCCTCCACGCTCTCCAGCTCGATCTTGCCGTTGGTGGAGGCGAGGAGATATTGGAGATCGGTGACGCGCGGCACGGCGATGCCTTCCTTGGCGCGGATGGCGCGGCGCACGGCGTTGCTGATCATGCTTTCGTAATTGCAGATGGAGACACGGACGCTGACGCCCGAGCGCTGGTTGATGTCCGGGCTGCGCCGCGCCAGGGAGGTCAGTTCAGCGATGACCTCCTTCATGTAGCGGGGCGCAAAGACCTTGATGCCCGTGTCCTCCGTCGTGTGCGCCTCTTGCTCGACGATGGCGATCTCATGGGCGATGTGCTTAGGGTAGTGAGTGCGGATCAGGGAGCCGTAGCGGTCCTTGAGCGGCGTGATGATGCGCCCGCGGTTGGTGTAGTCCTCCGGGTTGGCGCTGGCCACCACGTAGACGTCCAGCGGGAGGCGCACGCGATAGCCCTTGATCTGGATATCCCGCTCTTCCATGAGGTTGAAGAGGCTCACCTGGATGCGCTCCGTGAGATCAGGCAGTTCATTGATGCAGAAGATGCCGCGATTGTTGCGGGGGATCATGCCGTAGTGGATGGTCAGCTCGTCCGAAAGGTAGCGCCCTTGGGCCACCTTGATGGGGTCAATCTCTCCGATGAGGTCCGCGACGGTGATATCGGGCGTAGCGAGCTTCTCGGCGTAGCGCAGTTCCCGATTGAGCCAGGAGATCGGCGTGTCGTCGCCTTTCTCCTTGATGATGTCCGCCCCGGACTTGGAGATGGGGGCCAGGGGGTTATCGTTCACCTCGCTGCCGTCAATCATCGGGATGTATTCGTCCAGGAGATTGACCATGGCGCGGATGAGGCGCGACTTTGCCTGGCCGCGCTCGCCAAGGAAGATGAGGTCGTGGCCCGCGATGATGGCGTTCTCTATCTGCGGGATGACAGTCTCTTCATAGCCGACGATGCCGGGGAAGAGCTCATGCCCCTTGCGCATCTTCTCGATGAGGTTCCTGCGCAGCTCTTGCTTCACGGTCAGCGATTGCCAGCCTGATTTCTTCAGTTCACCAAGAGTGCGCGCTCGAGAGGTCTTTGGCATGGGGGACACCTCGTCTTGTGTTTACGATCGGTCTGACGGGCGGCAAGAGGGGCGCGACATCGGCTCCGTATCAGGAAAAGAAACGCCCGATGGGGCCACTATACTAGGCGGGGCTAGCGAATAGCAAGTAGCTTGCGCAGCCTGGGCTTAGGCCCGGCTCTTGCGCACTTCTACCGAAACGCCCTTGAGCACGCCTTTGAGGATGGGAAGGCGCGGTTTGCGCACGACAACCTTCACCTCATCGGGCTTGTAGGCGGCGATGATGGTCGTTGCGACCTCTTCAGCTAAGCGTTCAAGGAGGTTGCGGCTGGGGCCTTCCATGATTTGGCGCACCGTCTCATAGACCTTGCCGTAGTCAATCGTCTCTGCCAGGCGGTCGGAGGCGCGCGCTTTGGAGAGATCGGCCTGCATCTCGATGTCCACCTCGAACTGCTGGCCCAGGGACTGCTCTTCGCTGCGCGCGCCGTGGCGGCCGAAGAAGACGAGCCCTTCCAGGCGGATGATGTCTCGTTGTGCCACGGTGCGCTCCTAGTTCGGGGAGATGCGGATGGTGGTGTCGCCGTCGCTTGGCTTGTCGTTCTTGGCGCGCTGCTTGAGGAAGAGGAAGGTCTGCAGGGTGCGATTCTCTCTCGCCAGGATGCTCGCCTCTTTCGTAAGGCGCTCCCCGGCGCTTGTGATTTTCAAGAGCTCTTGTTTCTCCTGGTTGTCAATGGCCATCACGCTGGCGACCAGCAGCGAAAGGCCCTCCGGCTCCACGTTCAGGTCTAGGTTCACACGTTCCCGGTTGGAGAGTGCGGCAAGGAGGTCCAGATGGACCTCAAAGCCCTGACGGACCGCCCGGACACTCTCCTGTACGTCTTTGGCGGCGCCGGCCGTGTATTCGATGTACTCCACATCGGCACGCATGTAGGGACGCTCCTGGGTAATGCGTGTGATGCGGAAGGGGCGCTCGCCGATGGTCTTGATGTTCATGCGCCCGCCTTCCAGCGATTGCATGTCCACGATGCGCGCCGTCGTCCCCATCTCGAAGGGGATCGCCGGGCCGCCCGCTTCCCGCCCCGCACGGATGAGGACGACGCCGAAGTGCGATTTGTCTCGGAGGCATTCGCCGATCATCAGGTTGTAGCGCTCCTCAAAGATGTGGAGCGGCAGATATTGCTTGGGGAATAGGACTGTTCCCAGGGGGAAAAGCGGGATGTTCTGCATGATGCCCATGATCGCCGCTTACGGCTTGATCGCCCTGAAGATGCTGGGCGCGAATTCGGCCAGAAGGGGAGAGGTGACATCGGCCGAGAGATCAATGTGCAGCGGGCTGATGGAGATCCGTTTATTCTTGATGGCCCAGATGTCCGTATCCGGTTCTTCCGTCCACTCAGCCTTGCCTCGCGCCAGCCAGAAATAGAATGCGTCCTGCTTGAAGCTATCCACGCGCTGGAGCGTATCCGTGAAACGGCCCTTTGCCAGCCGTGTGACGCTGACGCCCTCGATGTCGCCCATCGGGATGTTCGGCACATTGACGTTGAGCACCATGGGCCCGGCGAGGGTCTTGTCCTTGAACATCCTAGCGAGGGTCTGCGCTGCCTTTGCCGCCACATCGAACCGCCAATCGCGGATCCCCGCTACGGAGACGGCGATGGACGGGATGTCCCAGAAGTGGGCTTGAAAGGCGGCGCCCACCGTCCCCGAGACCAGGACGTTGTGCCCCGTGTTCGCCCCTTCGTTGATGCCGGAGACCACCAGGTCCACCGGCAGCGGCGGCACGGCCTGCACAGCCAGGATAACGCTGTCTGCAGGGGTGCCTTCAACCATGTAGGCCTTGACGCCGGGAATCCGGGACATCGCCTCTGAGATGCGGACAGGATTATGGAAGGTGATGCCCATGCCCACGCCGCTCTGTTCCCGATCGGGCGCGACGACGGTGACGTTGCCCAGGTCGGTGAGGGCCTGGGCCAAGTGCCAGATGCCTGGGGTGTGCAGGCCGTCATCATTGGTCACGATGATGTTCAAGCGCGCATCTCCTGGGAATCTCGCGATGCCGGGACAAGGGGCTCACGACATTGTAGCGCACGTGAGCCCCGGCTATTCCAGCGTCATATTGTCGATAAGACGCGTCTTGCCGATGCGGACGGCGAGGGAGAGCAGCGCCGCGCCCGAAACGGTGCCGTGCAGCTCGTTGAGCGATTCGGAATCGGCCAGGGAGACGTAGTCCAGCGCGGCAAGGGGCTCTGCCTCTATCGTCTCTTCCACCAGCTTGCGCAGGGTCTCCGCGTTGCGCTTCCCCTCCTGCCAGTGGGAATGCGCGAGGCGCATCCCCTTGATGAGGCAGAGGGCGGCCTTGCGCTCGCGCTCGTTCAGATAGATGTTGCGGCTGCTCATCGCCAGTCCGTCCGGCTCTCGGACGGTGGGGACGATGACGATTTCCACGGGGATGTCCAGGTCTTTCACCATCCGCTTGATGACCCGCACCTGCTGGGCATCCTTCTCCCCAAAGTAAGCGCGGTGCGGCTGGACGATGTTGAAGAGCTTGGCCACAACGGTGTCCACGCCGCGAAAGTGGCCCGGCCGTCGCGCCCCCTCTAGCGGCTCGGCCACCTCGCCGGGGACCATGTAGGTCTCGAAGCCCTTGGGATAGACGACCTCCGGCGAGGGGTTGAAGACGAAGCTCACGCCCTCTTGCTCCAGCATTGCCAGGTCGCGGTTGAGGTCGCGCGGGTAGGCCGCGAAGTCTTCGTTCGGCCCGAACTGCGCCGGGTTGACGAATATGCTGACGGCCACGTGGTCGTTTGCAGCCCTGGCATGGCGCACCAGGGTCATGTGCCCTTCGTGGAGGTAGCCCATGGTGGGCACAAAGCCCAGGCCGCCTTTGAGCATGGCGCGGATGCGCCGGCATTCGCCGACGGTGTGAACAACGTGCATCGGGCGAAGTTAGCGCGCCGCGATCTCGGTCAGTTCGCGCACCGCGGTGTTGTCCAGGCCGTAGCTCTCTTTGGCGGTGGGGAACGTGCCCCGCTTCACTTCATCCACATACGCGGCGATGGCGCTCTGCATCACTCCCGCCAGGGAGGCGTATCGCTTGGCGTGCTTGGGCGAAAGATCGGGGTAGAGGCCCATGATGTCGTGGAAGACCTGCACCTGGCCGTCGCACTCCACGCCCGCGCCGATGCCGATGGTGGGAATGCCGATGCGCTCGGTGATGACTTTCGCCAAGGGCGCAGGGATGGACTCGAGCACGATGGCGAAGGCGCCTGCCTCCTCTAGGGCGTGGGCGTCCTTGATGAGCTGGACGGCGGCCTTGGGCGTCTTGCCCTGGAGCTTGTAGCCGCTCAGCTGGTTGACGGATTGCGGCGTGAGGCCGATGTGCCCCACCACGGGGATCCCCGCCTGCACGATGTGGCGGATCGTCTCCGCCGTCCGCTCGCCGCCCTCCAGCTTCACCGCCTGGCAGTTCGCCTCCTTGAGGAAGCGGCCTGCATTGTGCATCGCTTCGCTCAGGCTGGCCTGGTACGACATGAAGGGCATATCGCCGACGACCATCGCTTTGCTGCTGCCGCGGACCACTGCTTTGACATGGTGCAGCATCTCGTCCATCGTCACTGGCAGCGTTGACTCGTACCCCAGGACTACCATGCCCAGGCTATCGCCGACGAGGATCATCTGCACGCCCGCAGCGTCGGCGAGCTTGGCCGTCGGATAGTCGTAGGCGGTGAGCATGGCGATCTTCTCGCCGCTCTTCTTCATCTGTTTGATCTGGTCAACGGTGATGCGCATCGTCTGCCTCCTTGGAGGATTCTCGGCTGTCTAAACTCCGAGCGTGACTGTTGCGCGGTCCTGATGGCCGATGCGTTCGATGCGGTTCTTCTTGTCCAGGTAGCAGAGCGTCGGGTGGATGTCGTGGGAGTCCCGATCGCCCAAGGTCTGGTAGGTGAGGATGATCACCGTGTGGCCCTTGTGGATGAGCCGCGCCGCCGCGCCATTGACGCAGATGACGCCGGAGCCGGGAGGCCCTTCGATGGCGTAGGTGGTCAGGCGCGCGCCGTTGTCCACACTGAGGACGTGGACCTCTTCGTATGGCAGGATGTCCGCCTTTTTCATAAGGTCGGCATCAATCGTGATACTGCCTTCGTAGTCAACGTTCGCCTCGGTTACTGTCCCGCGATGGAGCTTGCTCTTCAACATTCTCCTCATCATCGCAGTTCCTCCTTGGGAGCTGTGGCGCTCCGTGGTGATAGAGAGCGGTCGTCCGGACCGCTGAGGATAGCGCGCAGCCTTTGCGCGGTTCGTTCGTCAAGTGTCCCCTTCGCCTGGGCGATGGGGATGGTGAGTTGGCCCAATTCTCGATAGAGGGCCAGCAGTGCGGGGGCGTCGGTGGCAAGGCGCTCAAGGTGCGCCGCGATGGTGGCGTCATCCCCCCGGGCTATGGGCCCGGTGAGGGCCTGGACGCTCCCGGCCTGCTCGATATTGGCGATGGTTCCCTTGAGAAGAGTCAGCAGGGCTTCCCGTCCGGCTGCGCGGGAGATGCCAAGGGCCTCCCAGAGCTCTTCGGCGAGGTTCAGGAGGGTGACCACATAGTTGCTCGCCAGGACGCCGCTCATGTGATAGAGGGTCTTGTCCCCCGATGCAAGGATAACGTGCTTGCAGCCGATGTCCCGCGCCACCCGGGCCAGCGCCCCGGCGATCTCGTCTGCGCCTTCGATGGCGATGGTAACGTCGTCCAGGGTCTGGTTCGCCGTGGTGAAGGTCTGCATGGGATGGAAGCCGGCGACGTTCGCGCCTGCGCGGGCCGCCGAATCCAGGGCGAGCACGGTCAATGCGCCGCTGCAATGCACCACGCTCTGACCTTTGCGCCAGGTGATGGAGTCGGCGACTTCCTTGATGACGTTATCCGGGGTTGTGATAAAGACCAGGTCGCACCGATCTGCGACGACTTGGGGCGAGTTGCAAACGAGCGGCGCCTGACCCGTGCCGTTGGCGAGGCGCGCGGCGGAGGCATGGGAGCGTGAGGAGACGGCCGCAATGCGATAACCGCGCCGCGCAAGAGCCTCGGCCAGCGTGCCGCCGAGCCTCCCTGCTCCGATGAACCCTATGTTGTTGAACTGCTGCATATGCTCTTTATAGGTCCCGTATCGCGGGCGCGCCGGGCACCGATTTGGCAGCCTTAACCGCTCTGACGATTGCCTCAGCCGTCACTTCGGCGGCCGTCGCGCCGATCACCGTGACGTCCGAGCGGTTCGTCCGCTGCTTCCGCTCCCCGGTCGCCATCACGAAGATGGTGTCGCCGTCGAACATCGTGTGGGCTGGGCGGACCGCCATGGCAAGGCCGTTCTGGGCCATCTGCGCTACTTTATTCGCTTGTTCTTTTGTCAGTTGTGCGTCTGTTGCTATGACTCCGATAGTCGTATTGCCGCCCGGGGGCGGGGCGCTCCGCTTCGCCTGCAGGAGCGCCATCGTGCTTTCGAACCCTTTGCTCTTCGCCTTCCGCGGCCCTGCGACGGTCTTCCCGCTCTTCGGGTCAACGATCTCGCCGCCTGCGTTCACCACGACGATCGCTCCGATTACCGTGCCGTCGCCCAGCCGCTTGCTGGCCGTTCCGAGGCCGCCCTTCACCAGGGCAGCAGGCCCCAGCATCTTCGCCACGGTGGCTCCTGCCCCTGCGCCAACGTTTCCTTCGGCCACCGGGCCGTCCTTCGCCCCTTTGGCCGCTGCGTAGCCTTGCTTTGCACCCGGCCTGACGCTGCCATCGCCCAGCGCGAGGTCGAAGATGACCGCCGCGCCGACGAGCGGGACGCTCCACGTGCCGATCTTAAAGCCGGCGCCGCGCTCCTCCAGCCATGCCATGACGCCGCCTGCGGCATCCAGGCCGAAGGCGCTGCCGCCGGTGAGGAGGATCCCCTGGACGCGCTCGATGAGCGTTCCCGGTCGCATCAGGTCGGTCTCCCGTGTCCCTGGGGCGGCGCCGCGAACGTCTACGCCCGCCACTGCGCCCCGTTCACAGAGGACTGCGGTGCAGCCGGTGAGCGCCTTGGCGTCCGTCCAGTGCCCGACCCGGATCCCTGCGACGTCCGTGATGGCGTTCCACATATCCTTCTCGTAATGTGCCTTCGCGGGGGCAAGAAAAAAGCCCTCTCGCATAGACCGAGAGGGCTTTGCAACAAGCCATTGCTTCCGCCGTCTCGGTCGTTTGCACGATCCAAGCGACTACTAAACTACTGTTTAGACCGCTGCTTCGCTCATCGCCACGAGGGGTCGATGTCTAAGCGGAATCACTATACCAGGCAGGTCAAGAGGGGGCAAGAGGAGCCGGATTCCCTTAGCGAATCAGGAAGACGATGCCGTAGACGATGGCGTTTCCGACGAGGACGGAGACCCCCGCCACCAGGGAAAGCGTGCGGGGCATGCCCCGAGGATAGACCAGGGGGCCGAGGTAGTGGTGGATGAAGCCTCCCTGGTATGAGGCGCCTCCGCCCGCAACGCGGAGCCGCTTTTCAAGAGGCGTTAGCGGACAGGTCCATCCGACGAGGTTGATGGCGGACGACCAGATGACCGTCGGCACCTGGATCCACATCCACCAGATGGCCGCGATGGCGCCGAAGCCGCCCAAAACGGCAGTCAGAGCAAAAAGAAAGTGGCTAAAAAGAACGAGATCTGCCCCGGTCCTATAGACGGCCTTCACGGGTTCGCCGGTTCGATGAGCCCGTATCCCCCAGCCTTACGCCGATAGACGACGCTATACGTGCCCGTCTCCAAGTTCATGAAGAAGTAGAAGGCGTGATCCAGCCCCTCCATCTCTTCGATGGCCTCTTCCGGCGTCACCGGCTTCATGGAGAAGCTCTTCCTCCGCATGATGGGCGACCTCTCCTCCCGCTCCATCACCAGGCCCGCCTCCTTCATCTTGCGCCGCCCGCGCTGCTCAGCCCGGTAGACCTTGCCCTTGAACCGCTCTAGCTGCTTGCGAAGGGCAAGCGTCGCGGCATCCACAGCCGCTTGGAAGGTGGCGGCCCGCTCCTCCACGCGGAGCGTGGCCCCTTGGACGTTCAGCGTCACCTGCACCATATTCTGGTCGGCGGAGGCCCTGGTCTTCTCTTTGACCAGCTCTACGCGGGCCGTTCTGATGCCCGGCAGGTATTTCTGGAGATGCTCGATCTTCTCCGTGGTGTACGTTTCCAGGTTCTCCCGAAGCTCGAAACCCTTCGCGCCGAGCTGGATGTCCATGAGACCCTCCTGAAGAGGTGAGGTAATAAGGGGGCGGCCTCTGTCTCTATTGTAGGACGTGCAACCTAGATTTCACGCGCGCACGTGAGGCCGATGATAGAAGCCGCCCAGGCCTCCTTGAGGGCGGCGGCGCAGGCGTTAAGCGTCGCGCCGGTGGTGCAGACATCGTCCACCAGGAGGATGCGCAGCCCGGAGGCCGTCGGCCGCGCGGTGAAGGCCCCGTGAACGTGACTCCAGCGCTCGGCCAGGCTGCCTGAGCGCGCCTGCGGGCCGAGGAAGGCCGTGCGCGCTGTAAGGTCTGTGCGCAATGGGATGCCGCTCGCGCGTGAGACGTGAGCCGCAAGCAATTCCGCCTGGTTATAGCCCCGCTCGCGGAAGCGGCGCTTATGCAATGGCAAAGGGATGATGGCGTCAGCAGTGAGACCTTCACTTTTCATATGTTCCGCCATATGCTCTGCAAGCGTCCGCGCGATGGCTCGCAGGCCCTTGTACTTCAGCTGGTGGATCGCCTCGCGCACCGCGCCCTCCATTGCGAAGGGGGCGTAGACCCCTTCGATGGCGATGCGCTCGCTGATGCAGGCGCCGCTCTCCGTGGTCACCGTGCCTGAGGGCTGATATGCGCCCGAAAGCCTGCGCGCCTGCGAGAGACAGCGCGCGCAGAGGTACGACCCCTCGCGCTCGCACTGGACGCACCTGGGGGTGAATACAAAGTCCAGCATCTGCTCCCGAAGGCCGCGCGCTCTCCGGGTGATGGCTTGGGCGAAGGGCACAGCCGCCTCCTACCTCAGGAATCCTATGCTAGAATGAACGGCGACATCGTAGCACGAGCGCCGCACCCCATGATTAAAGCCGTCTTCTTCGACCTCTATAACACCCTGTGCCGCTTTTACCCCCAGCGGGAGCAGATCCAGATCGCCGCGGCGGCCCAGTTCGGCCTGCGTCCTTCGCCGGATGGCATCGTGAAGGGCTACAACGCCGCCGATAAGTTTATGACCGAGCAGAACGCCATACGCCACGTCCAGAAACGATCCGAGGAGGAGCGCGACGCCTTCTTCGCCGAATATGAGCGGCTCATCCTGAAAGGCGCGGGCATCGAGGTCACGGCGGAGGTTGCGGAAAAGGTCTGGCGCAAGGTTCGCGAAGCTCCTTCCGAGCTGGCGCTCTACGACGACGTGCTTCCCACCCTGGAGATTCTAGACGCGCGCGGCCTCAAGTTGGGCGTTATCTCTAACATCTACCGCGACCTCCAGCAGCTTTGCGAAGACCTCGACATCGCCCAGTACATGGACTTCGTCGTCAGCTCCATGACAGCTGGCGCGGAGAAGCCCCACCCGCCAATCTTCCTTGCCGCCCTCGCCAAGGCCGGTGTGAAACCCCATGAGGCGATGCACGTCGGCGACCAGTATGCCGGTGACGTCGCGGGCGCCCGAGGTGTCGGCATCCGCCCCGTCCTCCTGGATCGTGACCATTTGCTCCTCGAGCATACGGATGTTGACCGCATCGTCTCCCTCACGGAGCTGCCGCGCCTCACGGAGCAGTAGCCGCCCGTAGCCCTCCGTTCACTTGCCTTGCGGCGTACAATGCTCCCCAGCATTGGCAGCAACGCCTCTGCCTAGAAACGAGTCGCACATGGCAAAGAAAGCTCCTTGCAGCTCCTCCGGCGGTTCCCCTTCCCTCCTCATCGGCACCAAAAAGGGAGGCTTCATCCTCCGCGGCGATAACGCTCGCCGCTCGTGGAAACTCACCGGGCCTATCATGCTCGGCTCCACCGTCCATCACATGGTGCAGGACCCCCGTGATCGCAAGACGCTTTTGATGTCAGCCGTCACAGGCCACCTGGGCCCCACGGTCTTCCGCTCCGTGGATGGCGGCAAGACGTGGAAGGAGGCGGCCAAGCCGCCTGCCTTCAAGAAGGTTGCGAGCGGCGAACGCGCAACGGAGCCGTGTGGGGCCTGCCTGGCCCAGCCGAAGGATGGCAGCATAGACCACCAGTGGTGGTGCCGCTTTGCCGGGCATGTTGTGAAGCACACCTTTTGGCTTACCCCCGGCCATTCCAGCGAGCCGGACGTCTGGTACGCAGGCACATCGCCGCAGGGCATCTTCCGCTCTCAGGACGGCGGCGTCACCTGGGAAGGCCTTCCCAGCTTCAACGACAACCCGAGCTGGGGTCGGTGGAACGGCGGCGCGCAGGACGGGACGCCAAATGGCCCGATGATGCACTCCATCATCATTGACCCGCGCGATAAGCGGCATATGTACATCGGCATGTCCAGCGGCGGCGTCCACGAGACGAAGGACCAGGGCAAGACATGGTCGCCCCTCATCAAGGGCATGAAGCACGCCTTCCTGCCGGACGACAAGGCCGACGATGCCCCGAGCCACGACCCGCACTGCGTCGTCCTGCACCCGGCCAAGCCCGACCGCCTCTACATGCAGGCACACACAGGCATCTATAAGCTTGATCGCCCCGCTGACCGCTGGGAGCGCATCGGCCTCAAGATGCCCAAGGCCGTCGGCGATATCGGCTTTCCCATCGCCGTCCATCCGCGCGACCCGGATACGGCGTGGGGCTTTCCGATGGACGGCACCTCCGTCTGGCCGCGCACCAGCCCCGATGGCAAGCCCGCCGTCTACATGACGAGCAATGCAGGCAAGACCTGGAAGCGGCAGGATAGCGGCCTGCCGAGGGAGAAAGCCTGGTGGACCGTCTTCCGCCAGGCCATGGCGACGGACGTAAAGAGCAGCGTCGGCGTCTACTTCGGCACCACCACAGGCGAAGTCTGGGCCGGCGTGAACGAAGGCAAGGCGTGGAAGTGCATCGCCCGCAACCTGCCCCAGGTCTATGCGATAGAGACCGCCGAAGTGTAGGCCCTCCCGGTAGGGGATGAACTAGGGTCATCCCGGGGACTCCATGAAAGTCCTGATCCCTTCGCAGCTGCACTCCTACACCGGCAAGGTGAAGTCCGTCGAAGCGGCGGGCGCCACGCTCGATGACGTCCTGCGCGACCTGGACAGGCGCTACCCAGGCCTGCGCTTCCGCATCGTCAACGAGCAAGACCGCATCCGCGAGCACATTTGCATCTTCGTGAACGGCGAGCAGACCTTCGCGTTAAACCTGTCCCTTCAGCCGAAAGACGAAGTGCAGATCGTCGGCGCCCTAAGCGGGGGTTAGCTGCCGCTTCTGCTTCCTTGGCGTTGCGTGAAGCTTCAGGCCGAGCGCCTCTACCACCTTAAGGACCGTTGCGAATTCCGGATTCCCTCCTGGGGAGAGGGCCTTGTAGAGGCTCTCGCGGCCAAGTCCCGCTCGGCGGGCGACGGCGGTCATTCCTTTGGCGCGCGCGATATCGCCCAGTGCCGCAGTCACCAGGGCGGGATCGCTTTCCTCGATGGCCGCTTGCAGATAGGCGGCCACGGCGGTATCACTTTTGAGATACGTAGCAGGGTCCCAGCGCTTGGTTCGTGTCTTAGCCATTGGTGCTATGCCTCTAACTAGAGATTCCTTGCCAGATTACGCGCAACCCGGATATCCATTTCCTGTGTCCGCTTATCGCCGCCCGCAAGTAAGATAGCGCCCTCGTTCCCGCGGTATACGAAGTAGATGCGGTATCCGGGACCATAATCAATCCGCATCTCAGTGATGCCCTCTCCCACTGGGCGGACGTCACCTGGATTTCCGAGAGAAAGGCGCCGGATACGCACTAGGGTCCTCGCCCGTGCCTGCTCGTCTCGGAGTCGTGAGAACCAACGGATGTAGGTCTCCGTTTGGCGAATATCGGCCATGCGCTTACTGTATCCTGAAGGATACAATTCTGTCAAGGGTGACTGCTTCTCACCGCCTGTTTCCCGCCGATTTTTGTTTCTCCCTCCCCTTCGCCTGCGTCAGCATCGCCGTCAGCACCGTGCGCCAGCGCCTGCCCAGCTTGTTGATGTCCAGCCGCACCCGCGTATGCCCGATCCGCACCCCATCGCCGTAGGGGCGCTGGACGCCCAGCAGGTTCGCCCATGTCTTCTCGTCGCCTGTCAGGACAAGCTCTCCCGTCTCCGTCGAGATGTTCAGCACGCCCGCCTTCTGCGCCAGCAGCTTCACCTTCAGCATGAAGAGCAGATTCTCCACCGATTCCGGCCACGGGCCGAAGCGGTCCTTCAGCTCCTCCGCGATTTCGTCCACCTCGGTCGCCTCCTTCAGGTGCGCCATGCGCGTGTAGATGGTCAGCCGCGTCCCCATATCGCCGATGTAGCTCTCCGGGATGTGCGCCGCCACCGGCAGGTCAATCATCGGCGCGGGCGGCTTCGGCTCCCGCTTTGTCGTGTCGTCTTCCCGCAGCGCCTTCAGCTCCTCCACCGCTTCGCCCAGGAGCCGCACGTACAGCTCAAAGCCCACTGAGCTGATATAGCCGTGCTGTTCCACGCCCAGGAGGTTCCCTGCGCCGCGGATCTCCAGGTCCTTCAGCGCAATCTTGAAGCCCGCGCCGAGTTCCGTCGCCGTCATGATGGTGCGCAGCCGCTTCTCCGCCGTCTCCGTCAGCTGGCGGTCCGGCTTGTAGAGGAAATAGGCGAAGGCCCGGTTCGCCGAGCGTCCCACGCGCCCGCGCAGCTGGTGCAGTTGCGAAAGGCCCATCCGGTCGGCGTCGTTCACGATCAGCGTGTTCACGTTCGGCATATCCAGCCCCGACTCGATGATGGTGGTGCAGACCAGCACGTCGGCCTTGCCCTGCAGGAAGTCCAGCATCACCCGCTCCAGCAGCTCTTCGGGCATCTGGCCGTGACCCACGATGACGCGGGCCTCCGGGACAAGCCGCTGGATGCGCTCGGCCACGGCGCTGATGTTGTAGACCCGGTTGTGGACGAAGAAGACCTGCCCGCCGCGCTCCAGCTCGTGCAGAATCGCGTCCCGGATCATCCGCTCGTCGAACTGTGCCACATAGGTCTTGATGGGCTGGCGCTCTTCGGGCGGCGTCTCCATCACGCTCATGTCGCGCACCCCCGCCAGCGCCATGTAGAGCGTGCGCGGGATGGGCGTCGCGCTCATGGAGAGAACGTCCACCTCGCGCCGCAGCTCCTTCAGCCGCTCCTTGTGGGCCACGCCGAAGCGCTGCTCCTCGTCAATGATCACCAGGCCGAGGTTCTTGAACGAGACATCCCTCTGCAGCAGGCGGTGCGTCCCGATGACGATGTCTATCTTGCCCTCCGCCAAGTCATCCGTGATCTCCGTCTGCCGCTTGTCGCTCACGAAGCGCGAGAGCATCTCGATCCGCGTGGGAAAGGCCGCCATGCGCTGGCGGAAGGTCTCCAGGTGTTGGAGCGCCAGCACCGTCGTCGGCACCAGCACCGCCGCCTGCATCCCGTCCATGACGGTCTTGAACGCGGCGCGTATCGCCACTTCTGTCTTCCCAAAGCCCACATCGCCCGTGATGATGCGGTCCATGGGCTTCGGCCTCTCCATATCGCTTTTCACATCAACGATGGCCTTCATCTGGTCAGGCGTCTCCACGTAGGGGAAGGCCGCCTCCATCTCCTTCTGCCACGGCGTGTCCGGCGGGAAGGCATGCCCCTGCACGATCTCCCGCGCTACGTAGAGGGCAAGCAGCTCCTTCGCCACCTTTGCCGCCGACTCTTTGACCCGCTCCTTGGCGCGCGTCCACTCCTGCGTGCCCAGCCGCGTCAGCGTCGGCGGCTTATCGCTCGCGCCGATGTAGGGAGAGAGCCGGTCCAGCTGGTCCGTCGGCGTCAGCAAGCGGTCGCCGTCCGCATATTCGATCGTGAGGTATTCCCGCTCGCGGTCGTCCACCTTCCGCACCGTCGTGCCGATGAACTTGCCGATGCCGTAGTCAATGTGCACCACGTGATCGCCCACGGCTAGGTCGGTTATGATGGATTGTCGCTGCACCGGGCGGCGTCGGATGTACCGCCGCTGTTTCGCGATGCCGAAGATCTCCGCGTCGGTTAAGAGCGTGATGCCCTCCTCGGCGAGCGACCAGCCTTCCGCCAGGCTCGTGTGTACCAGGGAGACGATACCCTTCGCCGGGGCGCTATCGAGTCCCGTGGCTGTCGGCACGCCCGCCTCTTGCAACAGCTCGGCCAGGCGCGGCGATTGCTGGCTCGCAAGCACGATGCGCTCGCCCTTCCGCGCCATGACGCCAAGCTCCTGCATCATGGCGCGGCTGCGCCCCGCGTAAGCGGGCGCAGTGGTGAACGGGAGCGAGGCTTCCGTGGAGGCGAAGGGTTCCAGCGTCAAGCGCCGCCGTCTCTTCTCCACTGCCTGGGTGAACTCGGCGGAGGTAGGAAACGGGCGTGGGAAATCCGGCGGCAGTTCGCCGTCCTTGATAAGTCGTTCGCGAAGCTCCGCCGCCTGGGATTCGATGTCGTCCAGCGCCTCGTGCATCCTGGCGATATTGTCCGCCACAATGATGGCCTCAGCGCCGAGATAGTCGAGGCCCATCGCCTCGTTGACCAGGCCTCGGTACATCTCCGATTCATCGAACGGCTCGCGCTCTGCCAGCCTTCGAAGGCTCTCGGCCAGGCGACCCGCCGCCGCCGTGCTAAGCCCGGAGACGTTCAGCGAAGGCATTCTCCATCCCTGGGGTGCAAGCACCTCCGTTGCCGGACCGATGACAAGCTCCTCCACTTCGCCCTCGGAGCGCTGGGTCAGCGGATCGAAGTAGCGGATGCTCTCCACGATGTTCCCGAAGAAATCGAGCCGCACAGGATGCGGGCTCGTCGGCGGGTAGATGTCTAAGATGCCGCCGCGCTTGCTCATGGAGCCTGGCGTCTCCGCCACGCTCTCCGTCACGTACCCGGCCTCTGCCCAGGAGCGCATCAGCGTCGCCGGGTCTCCCTTGGAGCCGCGCGAGATGCGGTGCGTTGCCTCCCAGAGCAGTCCTGGCGAGATCGTGCGCACTGCCGCCGCATATACCGAAGCGATTACCATCGGCGGGCCGTCAATGGTGAGCCCGGCCAGGGCGCTGAAGGCCCTCAGGCGCTGGTGGATCGTCACCCGCTCTGAAGCCAGGCGCTCATAGTGCAGCGCATCCGGCTCTGGGAGCAGGATGACCGGAGCCATCTCACCTAGATAGCTCAGCACCTGCTCCTGTAGCGCGCGCGCCGCCTCCGGCCGTGCCGTCACCACCAGCATGGGGCGGCGGCCCCTGCGCCACAACGCTGCCAGCAGGAAGGGCTTCGCCGCATCCATCACTGTGGCCGAAGCAGGCTCGCCCTGCCGCGCCAGCGCCTGTTCCATGGCGTGGTAGCCGGGCAGCTCTCCGATCGTATCCAGCAGCCCTAAAAGGTTCGACATATCCCTCAAGACAACACGAAACCGGGGTTCGCTCGCCGAGCGACCCCGTGTAAGACCATTGTACCAAGGCGGTTGCTGCCGGAGCCGACCCCTGAAAGTGCTATACTTTTCAGATGCGGCGCATGCCTGCCGCCAGGGTTGGAGAGCCATGTCAGCACCAGGTGTCTCTCTGAAATATCGGAGGGTCGTTGCCAAAGTCGGCACGAATCTCCTCACAGGCGGCAGCGATAAGCTGGACGCCTTCTTCCTTGCTGACCTTGTGGCCCAGATCGCGGGCCTGCGGAAGCAGGGCGTCGAACTTTTGCTAGTTACCTCCGGCGCCATCGCCGCAGGCCAGGAGGCCCTCGCCCTCCCCAAAAGCCGCCGTGACATCCCCCTAAAGCAGATGATGGCCGCCGTCGGCCAGGGCAGGCTCATGCACCGCTATCAGGAGCAGTTTGATAGACATAAAGTCGTCGTGGCCCAGGCCCTTATCACCAAGGGCGATTTGGACAACCGCGAAAGCTACCTCAACGTTCGCAACACCTTAGAGGGCCTGGTCAGCCTCGGCGTCGTTCCCATCATCAATGAGAACGACGTGGTGGACGTTCGGGAGATTCGCGACGACGTCTTTGGCGATAACGATAACCTCTCGGCGGTCGTCGCCACCGTCGTCCACGCTGATCTGCTCGTCATCCTCACCGATATCGCTGGCCTCTACACCGCCGACCCCCGCAAAGATGCCCAGGCCAAGCTCCTCCCTCGCGTGGAGCGCATAGATGCCGCAATTGAAGATCTCGCCGGCGGCGCGGGGAGCGCCCGGGGCAGAGGCGGCATGATTACCAAGATTCAAGCCGCCAAGGTCGCCACGGCCGCAGGCATTCCCGTCATCATCGCCGATGGTCATGAGAAGGACGTGCTCCCCAGGCTCGTTCGCGGCGAAGCCGTCGGCACCCTCTTCGCCGCCGCTGCGGCCAGGGCTGATAGCAAACATCGTTGGATGCTCGCGGGCATCGGTTCGAAGGGAGCCATCGTTGTGGATGATGGCGCGGCGAAGGCCCTCTCACTCCAGAACAAGAGCCTCCTCCCCGCTGGCGTGCGCGCCGTCGAAGGCAAGTTCGAGCGAGGCGACCTTGTGGACATCCGCGATGGCCGTGGCCTCCGCATCGCTCGCGGCGTCACCAACTACAGCTCGGCCGACCTCGATAAAGTGAAAGGCGCGCGCTCCGCCGATGTCCAGAAACTCCTCGGCTATCGCTTCGGCGATGAAGTCGTGCACCGGAACGACCTTGCCCTCGTTGACGGCGCGAAGGCGAGTTAGTCCCCACCAAGGAAAGAGCCTATGGCAACCATGACATCCGCAGCGCAGGACGTAGAAAAGAAGGCTAAGGCGGCAAAGGCCGCTTCCCGCAAGCTTGCCGGCCTCTCCACCACGGTCAAGAACAAGGCCCTCGAGGAGATCGCCAGGGCGCTGAAGAGTCACGAGAAAGAAGTCCTTGAGGCGAACGCCAAGGACATCGAAGCCGCGCGCGCCGCAGGCCTGGCCGATGCGCCCCTCAACCGCCTGCGCCTGACGCCTGAAAAGCTCGATGGCATCGCCGCCGATGTTCGCAAAGTCGCTATGCTCCCGGATCCCGTCGGCGAGGTCATAGACGGCTGGCGTCTTCCCAACGGCCTCAAAGTGAGCCGCCGTCGCGTTCCCCTCGGCGTCCTCGCCGCCATCTTCGAAAGCCGCCCCAACGTCACCATAGATATCGCCTCCCTCTGCCTCAAATCGGGCAACGCCTGCATCCTTCGCGGCGGCAAGGAGGCGATACACTCCAATACCGCCCTCGCCCGCGTCGCCTCCGAGGCCGAGACTAGGGCCGGTGTCCCTGCCGGGGCTTTGCAGTTCGTGGACAACACGGATCGCGCTCTCATCGGCCATCTCCTCACGCTCAAGGACTACATTGATATCGTCGTCCCGCGCGGCGGCGCTGACCTGATCCGAAACGTCGCAGAAAACGCCAAGATGCCCGTCCTCACCGGAGGCGTCGGCGTCTGCCACACCTACGTGGACGCCTCGGCCGATCTGGAGAAGGCCGTCGCCGTCGTCGTCAACGCTAAGACGCGCAACTGGTCCATCTGCAACGCCCTCGATACGCTCCTTGTCCATCAGAGCATCGCGGCCTCCTATCTGCCGCGCGTCGGCCGCGCCCTTGCCGAAAAGGGCGTCGAGTTGCGCTGCGATGAGCGCGCCCGCGCCACCCTCGCCAAAGAGCAGGGCGTCAATGCCGTTGCCGCCGCCCCGGGCGATTTCGGCAAGGAGTTCCTTGCCCCGGTGGCCGCCGTCCGCGTCGTCAACTCCCTGGATGAGGCCCTTGACCACATCGCCCAGTACGGCACCGGCCATTCGGACGCCATCATCACCGAGGACCACAGCGCCGCCACGCGCTTCACGGATGAGGTGGACACCGCAGTCGTCTATGTCAACGCCTCCACCCAGTTCACGGATGGCGCGCAGTTCGGCCTGGGCGCGGAAATCATTGACTCCACCCAAAAGACCATCGCCCGCGGCCCTGTGGGCCTGCGTGAAATCACCACCTACAAGTGGACCGTCTTCGGCGATGGGCAGGTGCGCCCCTAGTCTCGCGATTGCAACCCGCAACCGGGTTGCTATACTACTTCGCGACCTTCCCCCAGCAGTCCTTCATCCCGTACTCCTTGTTGACACTGGAGGCCCCCATGGCCGACTACCGATTCGAGCGCGAGTGCCGCACCCCGCACTCCGAGGCCTATGCGGTCTTCGATGGCGACCAGCCCGTCGCCCGGATAGATCTGCATTTCACGCCGTCGGTCGTCCATGGCATGCTCACTGTTATCGAAAGTATTACCCAGGAAGAGATCAAGTCCCTCATCGAGGTCATCGACGAAGAGCTGGTGATGTCGGCCGATGCCGCCTGCGAAGACTTCGTCGTGGTCGTCTACCAGGGCCGGGAAGTCGGCACCTTCAGCGCCCAGGACCTGGAAGAAGAGGAAGAGTCGGAAGGCAAGGCCGGCTGGTAGTCGTTCGCCTCAGGCCGGCTCTGCTGCCCGCGTTGTTCCTGGTGTTCGCCTTTGCGCGCGCCTTGTCAGGATGAAGAGCGAGATGAGGCCGATCGCCACGCCGAACCAGAGCGTGCAGATGCGGATGAGCAGGACCCCCGCCGCCGCCGCATCCTTCGGCAGTCCCACCAACCCCTTGATGAGGCCGGACGTCACTGCCTCCGCCGCGCCCAGGCCGCCTGGCAGCGGCAGCGCCGCCCCTGCCAGGGAGGCGATGGAGAGGATGAAGACACCCTGCACCGCCAGCTCCCACGAATTCTGCGCCCCTAGGCCCAACAGCACGTAGTACATCGCGATCCCTTCGCCCAGCCATGAGATGAAGCCCAGCGCGATCGAGATCAGCAGCGCCTTGGGTGAGAAGATGATGTACGCGTTCTGATAGAACTCGTAGATGAACTCGGCATGCCGGTGCAGAAACGGGATCCGGCGCGCCAGCGCAACACTCCAGGTCGCGACGGGCTTGAAGCGGAACATCGCCAGGCAGAGCAAGAAGAAGACCGCGACGGCGATCACATAGATGAACTCCTGGCGGAAGAGGAAGAGCCCCCCCAGGGAGAGCAGCACCATGCTGAAGGCGTCCGTCACCCGCTCCGCTAGCACGATGGGGGCCGATTTGCTTGCCGGGACGCCGTGAAACTCCTTCAGGAAATAGCTCTTGATCCACTCGCCCACCTTCCCGGGCGTCAGAGTCATCGCCAGCCCAGCCAGGAAGATGTTCAGGCTCTCCTTCCACGGCACGCCCCGGACGTTGGCCACCCGGAGGTAGTACTCCCACTTCATCCAGCGCATGGCGTAGTTGAAGAGCGTGAGACCCAGGATCGCGGGCAGGAAGATCCAGCGGAAATCCCCCAACTGGTGCGCCACATCGGAGAAGTTGCCGTAGGCAAACAGGCCGACGTACACGGCCACCGCAAGAAGAACGGAAAAGAGGAAGCGCTTGCCCTTCACGCCCAGCCGCCTTGCTCTTGCCGGGGGCTGCGGGCCACGGCTTAGGACCTTTTGCGCCCGATGGCCCGCTTCGCCGCCGCTTCGATGTCTCCAGGCGTCAGGTGATACTTTACCAGCAGCTCGTCCGGTGTCCCGGATTCGCAGTAGCCGTCCGGCAGCGCCACCATCTCCACCGGCGTCGGCGCCTTCTCCGCCAGCGCCCGCGCAGCCGCCGCGCCGAGGCCGCCGTGCTTCAGGTGCTCTTCCGCCGTCACGATGGCTCCCGTCTCCTTGGCCGCTGCCAGCACCGCCGCCTCATCGAACGGCCTCAGGGAGGCCATGTTCAGCACCCGCGCCTGGATGCCCGCCTTCGCCAGCGCCTCTGCTGCCTCCAGCGCCGCCGCCACCATCACGCCGCAGGCGATGATGGTAAGGTCTTTCCCCTCGCGCAGCGTCGCCGCTTTGCCCAGGCGGAACTGGTAGCTCTGCGGCAGGACGATCTTGGTCGCCGGGCGCACCAGCCGGATATAAAAGGGGCCCTGGGTGTTCGCCGCCGCGCGCACCGCCTGCTCCGTCTCGATCACGTCCGCCGGCACCACGACATTGAATGTGGGGAAAGAGCACATCAGCGCGATATCTTCGATGGACTGCGCCGAGATGCCGTCCTCCCCGGTCACGATGCCGGCGTGTGTCACCACGATCTTCACGTTGAGGTTCGATTGCGCGATGCCCACGCGAATCTGCTCGAAGGCGTTCCCCGTGGCGAAGACGGCGAACGTGCTCACAAAGGGTATCTTGCCGGAGGCGGCGAGCCCCGCCGCCACGTTCATCATGTTCGCCTCGGCGGCGCCCAGGTCGAAGAAACGCTCGGGGAACTTCTTCCCGAACGCCACCGACATCACCGACTTGTTCAGGTCGCCGCCCACGAAGACGACGTTCGGGTTCTCCTCGCCCAGCTTGACAAGGACTTCTCCGTAGCGGTCCCGCATCGCCGCCTTTGCGATGGTGGTGGTCATGCCAGCTCCTTCAGGGCCTGGGCCAGTTGGTCGGCGTTCGGCGCCTTGCCGTGCCAGTCGGCGTTGTTCTCCATGAAGCTGACGCCCTTGCCCTTGGTCGTATGTGCGATGATGGCGATGGGCCCCGTGAGGCCGCGCGCCCGCTCCAGCGCATCCACGATTTCCTGCATATGGTGGCCGTCTATCTCCTGCACCAAGAAGCCGAAGGCTCGCCACTTGTCCGGCAGCGGCTCCAGCTCCATCACCTCGCTCGTGGAGCGGTCGTTCTGGATGCGGTTGCGGTCCAGCAGCACGATGAGATTGCTCAGCTTGTAGTGCCGCGCCGCCATTGCCGCCTCCCACACCTGGCCCTCATCGCACTCGCCGTCGCCTACCATCACATAGACCTTGCTCTCGCGCTTCTCAAGCCGCAGCGCCAGCGCGACCCCAACGCCGAAGGAGAGCCCTTGCCCAAGGGAGCCGCCGGACATCTCAACGCCCGGCGTCTTGATGTGGGCATGTCCCTGGATGCGGCTGTTCAGCTTGCGGAACGTCTTCAGCTCTTCCACGGGGAAATATCCCGCTTCTGCGAGACAGGCATAGAGCGCCGGGCAATCGTGCGCCTTGCTTAGGATGAACCGGTCGCGGTCTGCCCACTTCGGGTCCTGGCTATTGTGGCGCAGGATGCGGAAATAGAGCGCCGTCATCATGTCAATCGCGGAAAGGGAGCCGCCGGGGTGGCCGCTGCCCGCCCAGTGGGTCATCTGCACGATGTGTCGCCTGTTGACCTTGGCCTTCGCCTGCAGCTCCGCAACCGAGAGAGGCTTGGTGGAACTCGTCGCGACGGTGTGGGCCATGCTGCCTCTGCCTTTTCTATCGTTCAGGGTTTTATACCCGGCACAAAATTATAGCGAGGCAAATCTGGCGTGTCTAATCTCATCGCTGTCTACGGCCGTCACCATGCCGAAGGCAAACAAAAACCCCAGGCCATTGCCCGGGGTTGCCTGGAAATCACATCCGCCTCGGCCGTTCGTTTGTCCCGGCATTGCCAGCCGGAGGGGTGCGTTCCCGGGCCTCGCGCCCTGCGGAACCTGCGCCCGCCTTCATCGAACTACCGGGGCGGACTCCTGTGCTCCTGGCGCTCCACCGAACCCCGCCCGACTCCCCGCACCGCGCCTCGCGAACCGGAGGGCCAGGAGCCGTTGCCTCTGTTAATCGGTTCCCGACCTCCCTTCATCTACTCTTCATCTATAGTATACCCCTCATTGCAAGGGGTGGATGGGTCCATCAGCGGCTGACCTGCCAGAAGTCGGAAGGCGGTTTCGGCCTGCGCCACAACGGCTCCTTCCAGTAGAGCAGCTTCAGCAGGGCGATGCCGAGAAAGCCCGCCGCAAAGCCCCCTATGTGCGCCCAGTAGGCCACGCCGCTTTCGATGGACGGATCCAGCGAGCCGACGCCGCTGAAAAGCTGCAGGATGATCCAAAAGCCGAGCAGGTAGATGGCCGGCATGCGGACAACGACGATGAAAAAGAAGATGACCGCCGTCCGCACCTGGTGGAATGGGTAGAGCAGCAGGTAGGCTCCCAGCACTCCCGCGATGGCGCCGCTCGCCCCGATGTTCGGCACCTCCGAATCTATGTTGATCGCCACCTGCGTCCACGCCGCTGCGATGCCTCCCAGCAGATAGAAAGCTAGGTATTTGGCGTGGCCTAGCTTGTCCTCCACGTTATCGCCAAAGACCCACAGGAAGACCATGTTCCCCAGGTAGTGCAGCACGCCGCCGTGGATGAACATGGAGGTGAACACCGTCCCCCACGCGGGCATATGGGAGTCAATGTCCAGGCTATCTCCGAAGCCTGTGGAGATGTCAGTGTAGTTGATGCCCTGCGTCAGTTCTTTCGGGATCAGCCCGAACTTGAAAAAGAAGAGCTGCTGGTCCAGGTCGTTCAGGAAGAGGGTGTAGACAAAGACGACCGTGTTGATCGCGATGAGGCCGATGTTGACGTACGGTTTTCCACGGCTCCGGTGGTTGACGTCCGCAAGCGGGATCACAGGGTGCCGTCGCTCTTTCTCAGCCTCGCGGCAGGCCTAGACCTCGCATCGCGATGGTGTTGCGCTGGATCTCTGAAGTGCCGCTCCCTATTGTAATCGCTCGCTGGCCGCGGTAGAGCTTTTGCACCTTGCCCCGCAGCGCCGTCAGCCTGCTCTCGTGTGTCAACTCGCCCCAGTGCCCCAGCACTTCCATGCACAGTTGCGTAAGGCGCTGGGTCAGCTCGGTGGCGAAGAGCCGCGCGATGGACGATTCGTAGCTCGGGATCTTCCCGGCGTTCTGCATCCACCCCACCTTGTAGGAGAGCATCCGCGAAGTTTGCAGCTGGATCGCCATATCCGCCAGCTTCATGCGCAGCGCGGGGTTATGCTCGATCGGCCTATAGCCGTTGATGCCCGTCTTCGCCAGGCCCAGCACCTCGTCGAAGAGCTGCATCGCCGGCACCGTCACCTTGATGCCGGAGCGCTCGAAGTTCAGCGTTGTCGTCGCCAGGTACCAGCCCTTGTTCTTCTCGCCCACTAGACAGTCCCTCGGCACGCGCACATTATCGAAGAAGAACTCGCCGAAGTGGACCACGTCCGCCATGTTCACGATGGGCCGCCGCGTGATCCCCGGCAGCGCTAGGTCCAGCAGAAAATAGCTGATGCCCTTGTGCTTGGGCAGGTCCTTGTCCGTCCGCGCCAGCAGGATGCCCCAGTGGGACTCCATCCCCTGGCTCGTCCACACCTTCTGCCCGTTCAGCTGGAAATAGTCGCCTTTGTCCTCTGCGAACGTCTGCAAAGAGGCAAGGTCCGAGCCCGCGTTTGGCTCGCTGAAGAGCTGGCACCAGATCACCTCCGCCCGCGCGATCTTCGGCAGGTGCCGCCGCTTCTGCTCCTCCGTCCCGTGGATCATGATTACGGGCCCCGCCAGGGAGATGGCGTTCCCCATGTACTTCCGCGGAGCCTTGTGGAGCGCCATCTCCTCGTTGAAGATCATCTGCTCCATCGGCGACCAGCCTAGCCCGCCGTACTCCTTGGGCCAGGCGCACGTCAGCCAGCCGCGCTCCCCAAGCTTCTGCGCGAACCCACGCTCGAACTCGTCCCGCGCGCTCTCGTCGTCGTCCCCGGCGCGCTGCAGCCAGTCCGAGGGCAACTCCTTTCTCAAGAAGTCCCGGATCTCCTGGCGGAAGGCCTGCTCTTTTGCTGTCCATGCAAAGTCCACGGCGGTAGCTCCTGGAGGGATGCACCGCGAGTATAGCTATGCTATTTTCCCGCTGACAAGTGCATCCCGTGCGTCGTGGAGGCGGCACATGCCCTGGCTCGCTGGTGTGGACGGCTGCAAGGCCGGCTGGGTCGCCGCCCTCTTGAACACACGCTCAGGCGCTCTTCGCCTGGAACTCCATCCCGCCTTCGCCGCCATCGTCTCCTCTTCCTATCGCCCCGCCGTCATCGCGGTGGATATGCCTATCGGCCTCCCCTCCGTCTCCGCCCCTCGCCGTGCCTGCGATGCCGAGGCCAGGAAGCTCCTCGGCCCTCGCCGCTCCTCCATCTTCAGCCCGCCTCTTCGCGAAGTCGTTGCCCTTGGCGACTATGCCAAGGCCAACGCGTTGAGTAGGCGGTTGTCCGGCCTGGGCCTCTCCAAACAGGCCTTCTTTCTGATGCCCAAGATTCGCGAGGTCGAAGCGGTGCTTTTGAGCCGACCCGCCTGCGCCATCCGCGAGTGCCACCCCGAGCTTGCCTTCGTGGCGATGAACGCCGGGGTGCCCCTTGTCTCCTCGAAGCGGACCCCTTCCGGAGAGCGCCGGAGGCGCGCCCTTCTCGCCCGATATCTTGGCCCTTTTGCAGCGAAAGCGCCCCTTCATTACCCTGGCCTCCTCCCTGACGATATCCTCGACGCCCTCGCCTGCCTTTGGTCTGCGCGTCGCATCTTCCAAGGGGCCGCCCGAGCCCTGCCGAGGTCTCCAGAGTGCGACGCGATGCGCCTCCCTATGGAAATTTCTTTTTGACCCAAGCAGCGCCTTCTCTTGTCTCCTCTTCGCGCCCCCGGTAGACTTGCCTGTGCGATTTTCTCAGGAGGTGGTCATTGGAAATCGGCATCGCCCTTCCCAACATCGGCCCACTGGCTACCCGCGATGCGATGTTCGCCATTGCCGATGCCGCCGAACGCCTCGGCTTCGATAGCCTCTGGTTCGGCGACCACCTGACTCTGCCCAGAAAGCCGAAGCTCGCCTATCCCTATTCCCGTGGCATGCCGCACTACCTTCAGGCAGACACGCCCATCCTCGATCCCCTCGCCCTCATGGCCGCTATCGCCGCTCGCACCAAGCGCATCAAGATCGGTACCAGCGTCCTCATCCTTCCCTATCGCCATCCTATGGTCACGGCCAAGCTCCTCGCCACGATAGACGAACTCTCCAACGGCCGCGTCATCCTTGGCGCAGGCGTCGGTTGGATCCCGGAGGAGTTCGAAGCCCTCGACGCCGACTTCGCCGCGCGCGGCAAGGTGACGGATGAACAGCTCCGCTACTTCCGCGAAGTCTGGTCCAAGGACGATCCGAACGTCACCGGCGACTACTATCGGCTCTCGGGCATGGGCGTTCAGCCCAAGCCCGTTCAGCGCCGTATCCCCTTATGGATCGGCGGCAATACCAGGCTCGCCATGCGCAGGGCCGCCATCCTGGGCGATGGCATCCACTTCATAGATCGCACCCCCGCCGAGCTTGAGCAGGACATCGCCCTCTTCAAAGCCATCTGCAAGGAGACGGGGCGTCCCGTGAGCGAAATGGCAATCTCCCTGCGCTCCCAGGTGCAGATCACGGACAAGCCCCTCTCCCAGGCTGAGCGCGCTCGTCCTATCGCTGGCGATCTCACCCAGGTCACCGCCGATTACACCACCTTCAAGCGTCTCGGCGTCGGCCATCTCTGCCTTAGTCCCCGGGCGTTGGGCCCAGGGGTGGAGGGCTATATTCAGACCATGGACCTCATCGCCGGGAGCCTTGTCCCTGCTCTGAGGAAGGCCTGATCGTGGACTTGGTCCGGGTGACGCTGGATGCGACTGCGCTTGCTCAGGCGCTCCAGGAGCCGCGCAAGCGGGTAACGTTGGAGCGACTCGCTGCGGCGGTCAACCAGCGGCACGTGGAAGGTGTTCTTTCAGAGCGATTCGATGCCGCGTCTCCCCGTGATCCCTTAACCCAGGCCCTGTGCGCCTGGCCCGCCCTTGAAACGACGGACTTCCAGCGCCTGCTGACTCCCAATGGCAGCCTGATTCCTGGGGAAGACGCCTTTCTCGACTACTTTTCGCTGGCCCTCGAGCTTGCCAGGGATCGCGGCGCCGCCCAGCCCCTGCGCGCGGCCGATTGGCTCCTCCTCCACGTCCACTCCATCCAGGGCCGCGACTACTTTCTCACCTGGTCCAAGCCCCTCCTCCTCGTCGCTCCGGAGGTCGGCGCTGAGTTCAAAGTGCGTATCCTTACCCCGGATACCTTCCTCAAGTTCGGGGAATATTAGCCGGAGCGCTTCAGAGCACGGTAGACGGCGGCAAGCCGCTCATCAAAAGTGACCAGCTCTGCATCCATTGCCAGCGCCACCTGGATGTAACTTGCGTCATACGCGCTGATGTTGAGCTTGAGAGCAAGTGAAGCAAGTGATTCCGTGCGGTCAGGTGCTATCCACCTGATATTGAGTTGTCGGATGAGCCGTAAGCCGTCAAGGACTTCCCCTAGGCCTCCAAGCTTTCTGAGGACCTTTTTCTGTGCGGCGTTGCTAAGTTCGTAGTAGAGGAGCCGGGGCTCCAGCAGCTCTGTCTCTTCCAGCAGATATGCCGCGTGACACTGTCCGCACTTCGCGCCCCGCTCATTCTTGACACTCCCCGGGGCGCGTGCTACTTTCGACGCGGCTTCCAGCCCGCGTATCCCTAGGAGGTCCTTTCATGACCGTCAAAGGCAAAACCGCTATCTGCGGCCTTGGCATCACGGAGATGGGCAAGGTCTACGGCAGGACTGCTACCCAGTTCGCCATTGAGTCCATAGACATGGCCCTCAAGGACGCCGGTCTCCCAAAGGACGAGCTCGATGGCCTCCTCGTCTATATGGGCAACTCCACCGGCGGCTCCAACGACTACTCTAGCGTCTTCATCCAGAATCAGATGGGCCTGCGTAACCTGCGCCTCTTCTCCTACATGGATGGCATGGGCTCCACCGCCTCCAGCATGGTTCAGTACGCCGCCCTCGCCGTCGCCAACGGCATGGCCAACTACGTCGCCTGCGTCTTCGCCGATGCCCCCCTGCGCGACCCCAAGGTCTCGGCTGGCGCCTCCTTCGGCGGCGGCAGGCGTCCCATGCCTCCCGGTATGCTCGGCCTCAAGCTCCACAACGGCTTCTTCGGCGCCAACACCTGGTACGCCCTCGCCATGCAACGCCACGCCCACCTCTACGGCACCACCAGCCGACAGCTCGGCGCTATCGCCGTCTCCCAGCGTCAGTGGGCTGTGAAGAACCCCCTCGCCCAGATGCGATCGCCCATCACCATCGCTGATCACCAGGCCTCCCGATTCATCGTCGAGCCCCTCCACCTTCTCGATTGCTGCCTCGTCTCCAACGGCGGCGTCGCCGTTATCGTCACCACCGCCGATCGCGCCCGCGCCCTGCGCCAGCCGCCGGCCTACATCTGGGGCATGGGCCAGGCTCACCGTGGCGATAACACCCGCGCCATGCCCGGCGATTTCATCGAATCCCCAGGCGCCCGCTCCAAGGAGACCGCCTTCCGCATGGCAGGCATCACCGTGGAAGATGTGGATGTCGCCCAGATCTACGATTGCTACACCATCACTGTCCTCATCACCCTGGAAGACTACGGCTTCTGCGGCAAAGGCGAGGGCGGCCCCTTCGTTGCCGATGGAAGCCTGGGCCCGGGGGGCCGGTTGCCCACCAACACCGGCGGCGGTGAGCTCTCCGGCTACTACATGCGCGGCCACACCCCCCTCTCGGAAGGCGTCATCCAGGCCAGAGGCCAGGGCGGCGATCGCCAGGTCAAGGACCACAACGTCGTCCTCATCACCGGCAACGGCGGCTGGATGCAGCACCATTCCACCCTTGTCCTCAGCCCCCACGCCAACTAACCAAAGATGGAGGGGCGCCCCCGCATGGTCGCCCAGGTGAAAAAATGACCACCCAACAAGAACAGAGACCCATCCCCGTTCCCGATGCCTCCTCCGCGCCCTTCTTCGATGGCGCAAAGCAGGGCAGGCTCATGATGCAGCGCTGTAAGAACTGCGGCGCTTGGCATCACCCCGTGCGAACCTACTGTGACGACTGCCTCTCGCCGAACCTCGTCTGGCAGCAGGCCAGCGGCAGAGGCGAGGTCTACAACTTCGCACTCATGCACTACGTCTACCACCCTGCCTTCGCGAAGGAGGTCCCCTATAACCTCACCGTTGTGAAGCTGGAGGAAGGCCCGCTAGTGGAGACGAACTTGATCGAATGCAAGAACAGCGAGATCAAGATCGGCTTGCCCGTGGAAGTCACCTACGTGAAGCTCTCTGATGAGGTGACCGTGCCGAAGTTCCGCCCGGCCGGGAAGCGTTAAGCCTGCGCCTTCCGTGCCGTGGCCGCTGTGGCGCTCTTGCCCCTCGGCGGCTCCGTTGCCGTCATCCGCACCGGCACGCCCCGCTTCGCCAGGTACCGCTTCACCTCGCTGATGCGGAACGTCCCGTAGTGGAAGACGCTCGCCGCCAGGGCCGCGTCGGCCTTGCCGGTCGTTAGCCCGTCGTAGAAGTGCGCCAGCTCGCCCCCGCCGCCGCTCGCGATGACCGGCACATTCACCGCCTCTGAAACGGCCCGCGTCAGCTCCAGGTCGTAGCCCGTCTTCTGCCCGTCGGCGTCCATGCTCGTCAACAGGATTTCTCCTGCCCCAAGCTCCGTTCCCAGCTTCGCCCATCGCACCGCGTCTATTCCCGTCGGCTTCCGCCCCCCGTGTGTGTAGACCTCCCACTTGGACTGCGGCCCGATCGCGGGCGCGCCCTTCACGCCCGAGGGATGCTTTCGGTCAATGCGCTTCGCATCTATCGCCAGCACGATGCACTGGTTCCCGAAGCGCTTCGCCCCTTCGCTGATGAGCCCCGGCCGCTGCACCGCCGCCGAGTTGACGGAGACCTTGTCCGCCCCGGACTCCAGCATCCGCCGCATATCCTCCACGCTCCGTATCCCGCCGCCCACGGTCAGCGGGATAAAGACCTTCTCGGAGACGCGCTTCACCACATCCACCATCGTCTCCCGGTTATCGGAGCTGGCCGTGATATCCAGGAAGACCAGCTCGTCCGCCCCTTCGCGGTTGTAGAACTCCGCCAGGTCCGCAGGGTCTCCCGCGTCGCGCAGGTTCACAAAGCTGACGCCCTTCACCACGCGCCCGCGGTCAACGTCTAAACAGGGGATGATGCGTTTCGTAAGCATAGTCCGGCCCTAATTATGCACGTTCCCGGCCTGATTCGCCGGTGTGCGCCGTTGGAGGGCGTAGACGAGCGCCCCGGCGATCATGACGCCGCCTCCCACGATGAGCGATTGCGTCGGCAAGGTGAAGGCCAGCACAACGCACCCGATGAAGCCGAGGATCGGGAAGGCTCTTGGATAGAATCGCCGCTCCCGCTCCAGGGTAAAGGCGGAGGCGTTCGTGATGGCGTAGTACAACAGCACCGTGAACGCGCTGAAGCCGATCGCCCCGCGCAGGTCGGCGAAGCTGACCACTACCAGCAAGATCGCCCCGATCGCCAGGGCCGCGACATGCGGCACCTTGTGCCGGGGATGGACCGCCGCCAGCCTGCCCGGCAATCGCCCATCGGAGGCCATCGAGAACGTCGTCCGGCTGATGCCCGCGATGAGCGAAAGCAGTACGCCCAGCGCCGCCACCGCCGCGCCGATGCGGACCAGCGGCGCGACCCCTGAGCCCCCGGCCTCCTTCACCACCTCCACCAGGGGAGCGTTCGTTGCCGCCAGCCCCTCCGCGCCGATCACCAGCAGCCCGCTGATCGCGATGGCAAAGTAGACCGCGAACGTGATGCCGAATGCGATCATGATCGCCAGGGGGATGGAGCGCTTCGGCTCGCGCACCTCTTCGCCCAGCGTCCCTATGCGCGCATAGCCCGCGAAGGCGAAGAAGAGGATGCCTCCCGATTGCAAGACGCCGTACCAGCCGTGCTCCGTCGTCAGCGGCCCAAGCTCCGCCCGGCGCTCTCCCGCCAGCGCCGTGACGACTACGGCCCCCAGCGCCCCGAGCACGATGAGCACCATCACTGTCGTTGCCAGCGCCGTCTTCGTGATGCTGTGGTACGTGATGGCCGTCAGCGCGATCACCGTCAGCATCGCCAGGAGGTGCGCCTGGTCCTGCCGGACGTAATACCCGAACGTCAGCGCTGCCGCGGCGCAGCTCGCCAGCTTCCCCACGATGAACGCCCACCCGGCGATCCACCCGGAGAAGCTGTTGATCTGCCTGGTGGCGTAGACATACGTGCCGCCCGATTTCGGATACAGCCGCGCCAGTTGCGCCGATGAGCTGGCATTGCAGAATGCCACGATCCCCGCCAGTCCAAGTCCCATGAGCAGGCCCTCCCCTGCCGCCTCCGCTGCCGGGTTGAGCGCCGTGAAGATCCCCGCGCCGATCATCGAGCCAAGCCCGATGAAGACCGCCTCCCGCAATCCCAGCTTCCGCGCCAGTCGCGTCTCCGTCTCCATCACGCCCTCGTGAAGAGCACGAGGTACTGCTTCGCGTTCACCGCGACCTCTCGCGCGAACCCCAGGCCGCCCGCCTCGCCCAGGGCGCGCACCTCGGCCTCCGTCAGCCGCTCATGAAGCGGCGGCCCATCCTCCATCGATTCCTTCTTCCAGTCCAGGATGGCCACCCAGCCGCCGGGCGTCACCTTTCGCTTCAGCATCGCCATATAGTCCGTCAGCGAGCCCTCCACCTCGTGCAGGATGAAGGCCAAGAAGGCCCCGTCCAGGCTTTCCGAAGGCACGGGAAGCTCCGTCTCCTCCGTCCGCGCCACCTCGACGTTTTTCACCCCTGCGGCCGCTACGCTCTTCCGCGCCGCCTCCAGCATCGCCTCCTGCACGTCGAAGGCGTAGACCTTCCCCTTCACTAGCCGTCTGGCTAGGGGGATGGTGAAATACCCTGGCCCGCAGCCCACGTCCGCCATCGTCTGCCGCTCGTGCAGCGGTAGCAGGGAAAGGACGCGCTCCGGGTCCAGCGAGCTCTTTCGCTCGGGAGCCGTCAGGATTGCCATCCGTTCCGGCTTGAACTTGTGCGAATGGCGCTTCCCATGTCCATGGTGCCCTTCTCCCATCGCCTGCACCGCCGCGCGCAGGTCCACCTCGCCCGTGTAGACCGCCCGCCCCACGATGGCCCCCTCAGCCCCGATCTCAGCGAGCTGCTTCAGCTGGTGGATGGACGAAACGCCCCCGGACGCGACGATCTTTGCCTTGGTGATGCTGAGGATCTCTTCCAACGCCTTGAAGTTCGGCCCCGTCAGCGCGCCGTCCCTGGCGATATCCGTATAGACAAAGCGCTTCACCCCAAGCCAGTCCATGGACTTGATAAGATTTACTGCCGTCAGCCGTTGCGCCTGCCGCCACCCGTGGGTCGCCACGATGCCGTCCTTCGCATCCACGCCCACCACCACCGCGTCGCCGAAGGCCGCCACCGCCTCCTTCACCAGCGATGGGTCCTCCGCCGCTGCCGTCCCCAGGATGGTGCGCGCCACGCCGATCTCGAGGAGTTCCCGCATCGCTTCGATGGTGCGCAGTCCCCCGCCCACCTGGACGGGCCGCCCCACGCCGCGCACGATCTCCCGGATGAGGCGCGTATGCGCCGGCTGGCCGCTCTTTGCGCCGTCTAGGTCCACCACGTGGATGCGCGGCGCCCCTGCCTCCTCCCACCCACGCGCGACGCTCACCGGGTCCTCGGAAAAGACCGTCTCCTTGGCAAAGTCTCCTTGGAAGAGGCGGACAGCCTTCCCATCGCGGATATCTATTGCGGGGATAACGTCAAACATGCTTTCGGCGCTCTGGCACAGATGGCATCTCTTGGTTGCGGACTTCCGGCCTTGGCGAAGGGCGGTTGGATGCAGCTCATCGTGGCCCTTGTTGCTTGCTCCTAGGCCCTGCCTCTTCCCTTCGCCCCCACGATGTTCGTGACGAAGTTCCGGTAGAGCCGCACCCCAGGGCCGCCGCTCTTCTCCGGGTGAAACTGCGTCGCCACCAGGTTGCCCTTGGCGTAGACGCTGCAGAACGTCACCCCGTAATCCGTCTCTCCGATGACATGCTTCTTCTCCGCCAGCTCCGCGTAATAGCTGTGGACGAAATAGAAGTTCGAATCGTTCGGCACGCCCTCAAAGAGCGCCTGCGACCCCTTCACCCGCACCTGGTTCCACCCCATATGCGGCGCCTTCACTGACTTGGGGAAGTGCCGCACCCTGCCGTGCAGGACGCCCAGGCACTCTGTGCTCCCCTCTTCCGAGCTATCGAAGAGCAGCTGCAGGCCCAGGCACACGCCGAAGAACGGCTTCCCCTTGGCGATGGTCTCCTTAATGGCGGGAATCATCCCCCGCGCGCCAAGGCTCGTCATCGTATCCCCGGCGGCGCCCACTCCGGGCAGCACAACAGCGTCCGCCTTCAGCGCCTCTGCCGGGTCCGTGGTCACTTTGCCGGGGAAGCCTACCGCCTCAAACGCCTTGGCGACGCTGCGAAGGTTGCCCGCCCCATAATCAATAATGGCGATCCTTGGCGCTGCCATGGCGGGCTACTTGTTCTTGTCGAGGAAATCGAAGATCAGGCTGCGCACCCGGTCGGCGTTTGAGCCTTTCAGCAGGTCCGTCCCGTGGGCGCTGCCGGAAACCAGTTGGATCTGCTTCGGCTCCCGCGCCGCGTCGAACATCGCCTGGGCGTCCGTGGCGTACCTGCCGTCGCTCTGCGCCGCGATGAAGAGCTTCGCCTCCGCGATCCGCGGCACGTCCGCCCCTGCCTCCAGGCCGCGGATCGTCGTCGGCGCCGAAAGCGCGATGACGCCCTGCGTCTCCTCCCTCGCCGCCACCTTCAGCGCCGCCGTTCCGCCCAGACTCGCGCCGATCAGGAAGACCTTCCCTTGGTTATTGGTGATTCTGCGCACATAGCGATAGGCCGCCGTCAGGTCCGCGTCCGCGATCCCCGGCTCCTTCTTCCCAGGCGAATCGCCGTGCCCACGGAAATCTATCGCGAAGACGGCGTACCCCCGCGCGACTAGGCTGTCCTTGAACGCTCCCCATGATTTCTGGCTCGAGTCATACGCGTGCGCCAGGATGATCGAGTGCGTCGTCAGCCCGCTGGCGTAATACTTCCCCCGAAGCACAAGCCCGTCGTCGGCGGTGATGAAGATGGACTGCCCCGAGCTCCCGCCCCCGCCGCCGGAAGAGCACGCGCTCACGGCCAGCGCCAGCGCCGCCAGCAGCGATGCCAGGATGACGAGGCGCCTACGAGCGGCGTCCAACAAGGATCTCCGGGTCTGTCTCTTTGTTCTCATAGCGTGCCAGCGCATAGATGGTGTCCGAAAGCCGGTTGATGTACCGGATGATTTCCGGGTTCTGTACGAGCCCCTGTCCCTTCAGCTCGATGATCCGCCGCTCCGCCCGCCGCACGATCGTCCTCGCCAGGTCTAACGCGCCCGATGCCGCCGTCGCCCCGGGCACGATGAAGGTCGGCGGCATCGCCACCTCCTGCTCCACCTCCTCGATGAGCCGCTCCAAGCCCTCCACCATCTCCTTGGACACCCGCTTGAAGTGCTTATCGAACGTCCCGTACTCCTTCACGTCAATCGCCAGCTCCGCCGCCACGGCAAAGAGCTCCTTCTGGAGCCGCAGGATCCACCCCTTTACCTTTGCGTACCGCGAAAGGGCCCGCGCCAGCCCCAGCGCCGAAACCGCCTCGTCAATCGTCCCGTACGCCTCCAGCCGCGGGTCGCTCTTCGGCACCCGGCCGCCGTAGAGCAGCCCCGTCTCGCCCGTGTCGCCCGTCTTGGTCACGATGCCCATGGCCCGCGCATTATAGCGCATCCGTACCTCTGGAAATGAAAGAGGCCCCGGCAAGACTGCCGGGGCCTCGAGCGTGCGTTGGTCCGGGAGCCGGGGTTATTCCGTCTCGTCGTCCGCGTGCATCCGGCGGGCCGTCCTTGCGATGGCCGCCACCTCTTCGATCTCTTCCCGCAGATCGCTCTTCCAGTTCTCAGCCGTGCCGAACTCGGCCGCGTCGTCCTCGTCGCTCCGGCTGTCGTTCTCCAGCATGAACGGGCGGATCTCCTCCATCCCCTTGCGAGAGAACGAAGGCTTCCCCCGCAGGTTCGGGTGCTGGTAGCTCTCCTTGATGAAGACCTTGATCTCCTGCCCCGTGATCCCCGCGATGGCGGCGGCGTAGCGGTTCCCGCCCTTCATCATGTTCACCAGGCGCAGGCCGATCTTCGGGTTCACCGTTCCCAGGTACTCGCCGTTCGCGTTCGTCACCGTCAGGCGGTTCCCGTCGCGCTCCAGCGTCACCTGCTCCCCGGCGGAGATCTGCGCCAGGATGCCGGCGGCGGCCTTGTCCATCAGCGTCGTCACGCCCGTCTTCCCCGTCTCTTCGATGAAGAAGCTCGGGGGCACCCGCGTCTGCTGCGTCTTCGCCACGGCCTTGCTTTGTTTCACCAGGCCCAGCCGCTCAAGGTTCTTCTTGGCGATGCTGTTCCCGGGAGAGTGCGCCAGCACCTTGTTGAAGCACTCGCGCGCCTCGCCCAGCTTGCCCGTCTCGCTCAGGGCCTTCCCCAGGCGGTTCAGCGCCTCGATGTCATCGTGAAAGTCGGAAAGGATCGCCCGATTCACGGCGATGGCCTCATCCCACTTGCTGGCCATCGCCAGGTCAATGGCTTGCTTCGCCCGCTCTCGCTTGACTCGAATCTTCTCTTCTGTTCTTTCTGCAACCATGTCTGATACCTATCCTCCGAGTGCGGAAGTGTAAAGCCAGCGACGGAATTCGTCAAGCCCCATCGTCCGCCGACCTAACGTATTCGTTACGTACCCCTGCTGCCTAGATAACGATAGGATGCCTATTCCGTTGCTAGGATTCCTTCGCAATCCGGTATGGTGGGCGGCTTTCCCTCTCTTTCGCACTCCTGTTGGAATCTACTTGTCGTAATTGTGCATTGTCAATAACCAAAATGCAATAGGTTTTTGGTTGAATTTTGAACTAAGTTTAAAATATGGAGCGATGCGCAGCCGTCTGAAGGGAGTTCAAAAGGGGCAACAGAAGGAAAATCAGACCTTCCCGACTCTATGCGTGGCTCTTCAACCGTATCGCGACCACCCGCCGCAGCGCCTCCACCACGATCCCCATGGACATCTTGGACTTCCCTCTGGCCCGGTTCGCGAAGGTGATGGGCAGCTCCACCACCTTGAAGCCGCGCCGCTCACAGGCATATGCCACCTCTACCTGGAAGGCGAACCCTTGGCTCTTCACCTTCTCCCAGGAGATCGCCTCCAGCGCCGCCCGGCGGAAGCACTTGAACCCGGTGGTGGTGTCCTTTACCCGCAGGCCCAGCACCACCCGGGCAAAGAGCGAGCCGCCCTTGCTCACGAACCTCCGTCCAACGCCCCAGCTCTTGTCCGCGCCGCCGCCCCTGGTCCACCGCGAGCCCACCACCACATCGCACGCCTTGATCGCCTCCAGCATCCGCGGCAGCTCCTCTGGCGCGTGCGAAAGGTCGGCGTCCATCTCGATGATGTAGTCCGCCCCTTGCTTCAGCGCCTCGCGAAAACCCGCGATGTAGGCCGTCCCCAGCCCCTGTTTCCCTGGTCGCTTTAGCACGCCGATGCGCCCGCCATGCTTCTGGGAAAGCCGCTCCGCCAGCTCAGCCGTGCCGTCCGGCGAGCTATCGTCCACAAAAAGGATGCGCAGGTCCGGGATGCCTTGCGCCATGATGCGATGCACCAGCTCCGGCAGGTTCGCCGCTTCGTTATACGTGGGGATGACGACTGTGGTCTGCATGAGAGTACGGTACTAGGAGCACGGTTCGGGGAGCAAGGTTATCCGAGGGAGTGAGGGGGATTCATTGCTGTGCCCACCCATGCTCCTTGCTCCTTGACCCTTGCTCCTACTCTTCCCGCATCAGCCGCCCGTGCTGCCGCAGCATGCAATCGTCCATCACCACGTCCAGGCCGCCCTGCTCCGCGATGGCCGCCGCCTCGTGGTTCACCACGCCGTCCTGGAGCCACAGCACCTTCGCCTTGATTGCCACGGCCTCCTTCGCGATGGGCACAACCTCCTCCGGCCGCCGGAAGACGTCCACCACATCCACCTTCTCGGGGATGGCGGTCAGATTGGGGTACGATCTTTCGCCCAGCACTTCATCCACCGTTGGGTTCACCGGGATGATGCGGTAGCCTTGCCGCTGCATATAGAGCGCTACACGGTGGCTATCGCGCGCCGGGTTCGGCGAAAGCCCCACCACTACGATGACCTTGTTCTCTTTGAATAGCTTCTTCAGGTCTGGACTTTTCATAGCTGCATTGTCACCCTGAAGCCCCGGAGTCTTTATCCGAGGCTGAAGGGTCTGCTCCTCCTCGGTTGCTCCGGCGCTTCGCCGTCTTATCCTTTGATGCGGTATCTCCCCCGCAGGCTGCTCCACCTGATGCGCGCGATATCGCTCAGCATCCCCAGCGTATCGTGCACCGCGCGGATGCGGCTATCCCGGTTGTGCCGCCAGTCTATCGCCACATCCTTCATGCGCAGTTTCATCTTCCGCGCCAGGTAAAGGATCTCCACGTCAAAGGCGAAGCCGTCCAGCCGCTGGAGTGTGAAGAGCCGCTCGGCGGCCTCTCCTTTGTAGATCTTGAAGCCGCACTGCGTATCCTGCACCTTCGGCACCGCCGTCAGCCGGATGACGCCGTTGAAGATGCGCCCCATCGCGTGCCGGTGCCACGGCTCGTTGTAGCGCTTCGCCCCAGGCGCCTCCCGCGAGCCGACGCCGATCTCCGCATCCGTCAGCGCCGGGGGCAGGAAGCGCGCCGCCTGCTCGATGGGAATCGCCAGGTCGGCGTCGCACTGGAAGCGCCACTGCCCCTTTGCGGCAAGCATCCCTTTCTTCACCGCGTGGCCCTTGCCCCGGTGCGCCAGGCGCAGCACCCGTACCGGCGTCGCGCCTCCGGCAAAGGCCTCCGCCGCCTTCGCCGTGCCGTCGGCGCTGCCGTCGTCGGCCACGATCACCTCGGCGGTGTAGCTCTGCCGTCCCAGGTAGTCCAGGATGGCCTTCAGGCTCCCGGGCAGGCGGTGCTCCTCGTTATAGGCCGGTATCACGATGCTGAGGAAAGTCTCTTGCAAAGCCGTTCTGGTCTTTCCCGTTCATCTCTTCCCTGTTGGGTAGCGGGAAGGCATCTAGGGTAAGGGCAAACGTCTCACTTGGAAAGAACCAAGCGCCCCTTCCCTCGCAGGGAGGGCTCAAGGACTCTCCTATCCCTTCTCTCCCCTGGTGGGGGAGAACAAAAGAGAGGGGGACTATCCTAGAGCTTATCCCTGGTCCTTGTCGAGCGAGTCCAGGCCGAAGGCCTTATGCAGCGCCCTCGCCGCAGCGGCCAAGTGCGACTTCTCGATGATCGCCGTGATGCGGATCTCCGAGGTTGTCAGCATATCAATGTTGATTCCCGCCTCGTAGAGCGCCTGGAAGGCCCGCGCCGCATAGCCCGGCGTCTTCTTCATCGCCGAGCCCACGATGCTGATCTTCGCCAGCTTCTCATCGGCGCTCCAGCCCTTCGCTCCCAGGCTCTTGATGGCCGGCTCGATCTTCTGCACCGCCTTGTTCAGGTCGCCCAGGGCCACGGTGAAGGTCATGTCCGTCACGCCGCCTGCGCTGGTATTCTGCACGATGGAGTCAATGCGGATATGGGTTGTGCAGATCGGCTCGAAGAGGGCGGCGGCTACTCCCGGCCTATCGGGCACGCCCAGGATAGTCACCTTCGCCATATCGGTATCGTGCGCGATGCCCCGCAGCTTGTTCCCCGGCTCCATCAGCGCGTCGCCGTGGATCAGCGTGCCGGGGGCGCTGGTGAAGCTGGAGGCGACGAAGATGGGGACATTGTAGACGCCGCCCAATTCCACGGCCCTGGGGTGCATGACCTTCGCGCCGTAGCTCGCCAGCTCCAGCATCTCGTCGTAGCTGATGTCCTTCAGCTTCCGCGCCTCCGGCACCAGGCGCGGGTCCGCCGTGTAGACGCCCTCCACATCCGTGAAGCGCTCGCAGCGCGCCGCCTTCAGGCTCGCCGCCAGGGCCACGGCCGTCGTGTCGGAGCCCCCTCTGCCGAGCGTCGTTACATCCAGCTCATCGGTGAAGCCCTGGAAGCCGGCGACGATGACGACGCGCCCCTTGTCCAGCTCCTTCACGATGCGCTTGGGGTCAATGTCCGTGATGCGCGCCCGGCCGAACCGCGCCTCCGTGCGGATGCCCGCCTGGAGGCCGCTGAGGCTCACCGCCTCCTGTCCCACGTTGCGCAAGGCCATCGCCAGGAGCGCGCTGGAGACGAGCTCGCCGGTGGAGAGCAGGAGGTCCATCTCCCGCTCATCGGGATTTTTGGTGATCTGGTGCGCCAGGTCTATCAGGTGGTCCGTGGTATCGCCCATGGCGGAGACCACCACCACCACGTCATTCCCCTTGGCCCGCGTGGAGAGGATGCGCTGGGCGACGCTCCTGATGCGGTCGGCATCGCCGACGGAGGTGCCGCCGTACTTCTGCACGATTCTTGCCACAGCCTTACTCCTTCTGGGTCACGCGGGCCCCTGGGACCGCGATCGCGGCCGTTCGCGTGCTTCCGCCGAGGCCTTCCCCGCGCGCCGCCTTCGCCATCGCCGCTTCGATCCCCTTCGTCTCGCCGGAGGCGAGGGCCAGGATGGTGGGCCCCGCGCCGGAGAGGAATGCGCCGTGCGCCCCAGCCTCAAGCGAGGCCTGGATGAGCGGCGTCATCCCCGGGATGATCGCCGCGCGCTGGGGCTGGTGCAGGCGGTCCTGCGTCGCGATGCGCAGAAGCTCCCAGCGGCCCTGGGCAAAGGCGCTGGCCAAGAGCGCCGTTCTGCCTGCGTTGAAGACGGCGTCGGCCCGGCTCACCGTCGGCGGCAGGATGGCCCGCGCCTTCTTCGTCGGCACTTCCAAGTCAGGGATAAAGAGAACGGCCTTCAGCCCCTTCCGTACAGGTGAAGAGATTGAAACAACGGATCCGCCTCTCTTTGCTTCTCTCCCGCCGAGGGAGAAACGAGGCTCGGGTGAGCGGCTTTTCCGCGTCTCCTCGCCCTCGATGGGAGAGGAACTCGAGCGCAGCCCGAGAGGAGAGGGTGACTCTGCAGTCACCACGATCTGCAGGCCGCCTAAGAGCGCAGGCGCCACATTGTCCGGATGCCCTTCGATCTCCGTCGCCAGTTGAAGGAGCGCCTCGCTGTCCAGGGGCGCTCCTTCCAGCGCGTTGGCGGCGACGAGCCCGCCGACGATGGCCGAAGACGATGAGCCGAGTCCCCGGTTCAGGGGGATGGCGTTGGCACAGCGAAGGCGCACCGCCGGGGCCTTCACCCCGATGGCCTTGTAGAGCCGCAGGGCGGAAGTCCAGACCAGGTTGTCCTGCCCGCGGCTCAGCCGCTTGGCCCCAGCGCCCGTGATCTCTATCGAGAAAGCGCCTGCGCGCTCCATGCTGAAGGTCGAGGCGAGGCCGAGCGCCATCCCCATGCAATCGTAGCCAGGGCCGAGATTCGCCGTGGTCGCAGGCACGCGAACTGTAACTTTTCGATAACGCATAGGTGTGGGGAATGTGTCGAAAACAGGCAAAAAGTATAGCAAAAAATCATGACGAAGGAAGGTAAGTCCCCAGTCTGAGCTAATCTCCGTCTAAATCTGCTAACGCAAACAGAAGATCAACAAGACCTACAAGGAAAAGTGCAACGCCCCCATAGAAACAAGGAACTACCAAGCCCTAGAAATAATGAACCGCCCCGGGAAAAGTGGAGGCTATTATCCTTGAGGGGAGGAAGCCATGACACGACCGGGACGGTATCCAGCGGAGGTGCGAGAGCGGGCGGTGC
>Ga0194132_10000351_pt1 | contig 95115 bp, 66 predicted proteins | sample TA2KigOf80mmetaG_FD_148612 | JGI IMG/M metagenome (GOLD analysis project Ga0194132, IMG submission 148612) | Freshwater microbial communities from Lake Tanganyika, Tanzania - TA2015054 Kigoma Offshore 80m | ecosystem: Environmental > Aquatic > Freshwater > Lake | place: Tanzania: Lake... | reverse complement strand
TCACCAGAACTTCCACCACGGGCGATCCTCTTCCGGTTCGACGAGCGGTTGCGGTGGGTCGTCGCCGGAGGTGATGAGCACGAGTTCGGGGAGCAGTACGCAGCTCAGGTCGCCGCCTCGGCCGCCGGTGGTGTCGATGAGCAGGCGGTCAGGGCGGTAGACGACCTCGCGAACCGGAACGTGGCCGGAAACGACCATCACCGGGCAATCGGGTGGGACTCCGTTCTCGACGAACGTCTTCGAACACAGCCACGGCGGGCGGTTGAGCGTGAAGTCTCGTTGTCGCAGGATGCGCAGTTGCAGTTCGAGCGGTTGATTTGGATCGAGGCCGGCGTGGACGAAGATCGCTTGCGGATGCTCGACGACCCAAGGGCCGTTGGCGATAAAGTCGACATGCTCGGCCGGGAGCTTGGCTTTCAGCGCGGCGAGATCACCCAACGCGGTCCCATACGACGCGAACGTGCTCTCGACACCGTATTGCTCGACCCATTGCGTCGCCCAATCGGCGTACGACGGAACCGGGATCAAGTTGAGCGCTCCGGCCATCGCGAGCTCGTGGTTGCCGATGACCGCAGTCGTTTGCGGATGCTCGCGCTGCAACGAAAACATCCGGTCAAGCACCGCTTTAGGATCGGTCCCGCGATCGACGAGGTCGCCGATAAAGACGATCCAGCGGTGCGCATAATCGGGCATCTGTTGCAGCTTGGCGAGAATCGCGTCGAGCTTCTCGATCTGCCCGTGAACGTCTCCGATGACGGCGACTGGACCTTGAATGCGTGAGGCGAAGCTGGGCATGTCGTGATGGACTTTAGAAGCGGTACGCGAGATCCGTGCAGAGGTAGCTCAGGCCGGTCATGTCGTGGAACGGTAGCGACTGTTTCTGTTCGCCGACCAGGTACAGCGGCAGTGGTCGAGGCTGCCGCCAGTAGCCGCTGGCCTGCAACTGTTCGATCAAGTCGGTCTGCAAGTGTGAGACGAGCGTCGAGATCGCGACGCCTCCTTCTTGAAAGACTTGCCAGCGGACTTCATGCAGCAGATCGGCGAGCAATGCGTGTCGCATCGGAGAGGCCCACAGCGCTACTTTCCAGAAGTCGGCGGCCTGTGAGTTTCGCCACAAGACGGCGGCGGCATCGACGCCGCTGAGTCCGCGAATGAAGCACGTCCGAGTCGCGATCGACGGACAGCGGCCCAGTGACCAAGCCAAGTCCTCGAAGCGATGATGCGGATGCCACTCGGAATAATGCTCGTGTTCGATCAGTTCGGCGACGATCGGCGAGAGACCCGGCTCGGTGATGATGTCCGGACGTCGCAAGGACCGCCGGGCAACCCACCGCACCGGAAGCGATCGGAGGAACGTTCGTTCCAGCCACTGAGCCAGTCGATTTCGTTCGCTCAGAGTTCTCAGTGCAGCTCCGAGCCGCAGCGGTTGCCAGAAGACGAGGCCGGCGTCATCGACTTTGTGATGACATAGATGCGGCATGATCGTGCGGGCCTTCGCGCTTCCGCCGAGCGAAATCCACGGGCGATGCAGCGACATCGAATGCGTCGCGAGAACCAGCCCCATCCCTTTGCTGATGTTCGGATCGGCGACTGACCAGTCGCAACCCCAGACCATTTCAAGATTTTCATCGGCGCGACGCACACTCCAGGGGATCAAGCCGATGAATCCTTGCACATCGCCGTCGCGCATCCAGACGTAGCCTCGATCGCGACCGCGATTGAAACTCTCGTCGAAGTATTTCCACTCGACGACCTCGCTGGTCATGCCGCGACGGCCGAGGTATCCGGTGACTTGTGGTTTGGGGACCGCGCGCAAAGGGAGAATTGCATCGTCCATGATCGCTCGCCTGAGAACGTCGCATCCTGTGGCGCGAAGGTGGGAAGGCCGAAAGGAATCCTGGCCGGAAGGGGCGGGGAATGTAGGCCGCTCGCGGCGAGAGGGTCAATTCGCGTTTTCGCGGGCTGGATGCTGGGCTTCGGCGGCTACTTTCAGCAGGTCGAACACGCGATTGATCAAATCCGGCAGTCCTTTGCCCGTCACAGCCGAGATGCGGAGCACCGGCCGGCCGATCTCGGCTTCGAGTTGCTGGGCGACTTCGGCCGCTTCCGGCAGTTCGCACTTCGTGACCACGACCAGTTCGGGCCGAGCGATCAGCGACTCGTCGTACAGCCGCAGCTCTTCGTGGATCGCGCGGTAGTTGGTCATCGGATCGGACTGATCGGCAGGGATAGGCTCGATGAGATGCACCAGCACCTTTGTCCGTTCGACATGTCGCAAAAATTCATGGCCGAGTCCGACACCCGCGTGGGCACCTTCGATCAAGCCCGGAATGTCAGCCAGCACGAATTGGCGATCGTAGCCGATCCGTACAACGCCGAGATTTGGGTACTTCGTGGTAAACGGGTAATCGGCAATCTCCGGCGTCGCGCGCGTCAGCCGGCTGAGCAGGGTCGACTTGCCGGCGTTTGGCTTACCGATCAGACCGACGTCGGCGATCAATTTCAGTTCGAGCATCACGGTGCGTGACTCACCCAGCTCACCCCGTTCGAACTCACGCGGAGCTCGATTGGTCGAAGTGGCGAAGTGTTTGTTACCTCGTCCACCGCCGCCACCTTTGGCGGCAAGGAACCGAGCCTCGTGATGATTCAGATCGAATAACACTTCGCCGGATGAATCCTTGACCAGCGTTCCAGGTGGGACACGAATTTCAATGTCGGCACCGTCGCGGCCGGATCGCAAACAGCCTTGCCCGTTCGCACCTCGTTCCGCATTCCAGTGCTTTCGACCGACAAGGTTCGTCAGACTGCTGATGTTTTCGTCGGCGATGATGATGATGTCGCCGCCGTCTCCCCCATCGCCGCCGTCGGGTCCCCCTTGCGGAACGTTGGCCTCGCGCCGAAAACTCACGCAACCGTGACCGCCGTCGCCGGCTTTGCATTCAATCGTGTATCGATCCACAAACATGGGGGCGGGACTTTAACGGTCATTCCGCAGTCAGGCGAGCGGCTTTCTCGGCGCCGATTCGGGACTTTCTGTGAATTCAGCGATTACCTCTGTGGAAGTTTGCGGGCAGAATGCCGCCCGTAGGCCGAAGGCGGCTCAGCAAGTCTTCTCTGGGCCTTCCCAATGTTTTGCGGTTGATCGACGCAGTCTGTCCGAAAGTTCGCTGGGATCGCCTTGCTCCTGGCGATGCAGTTGACCTGGACGATGTTCGCATCGGTAATGTGCGGTGACCATCTGTAATCGGACGGCGTTACAGTGGTCGAGCAATTTCCGGGCGATTTGATGTCTGGTTATCCGCTCGAAAGCCCGCAACCGAAATCTCCATGTCGCGGACTGCGCTGCTCGAAGGGAGCACCGGTCGCCCCCGTCCCGCTACCGATGAGAGTGCCGGTCGAAGAACATACCTCCCGGCTTGCGATCAACGATCGACACGGCAACGAAGCAGGTCTTGCGATTCTTCCGACCGCAGATGCGTCCCGCCTGCCGGTGCGCCGATCCAATCGGCTCGACCGACCACCACGCGCCGCTTGAGCTGTCGCTTTCGTGCGCGGGAAGTCAGTGCTGCTGCGATCTGTCGGCCAAAAGGTTGATGTTCGATCGCTGTTCTGTTGGGTCCGTCGCCGTCGCTGGCAGGCGGCGCAACAACCGACCTCCCCAACTGGGGAGGATTCGACGACACTGAGTCTGGCTCTTTTTGAAAGGAACTTGAAAACATGCTTCCTCTTTTGAAATGGTCAACGAGTTTGTCATCAGTGTTGATTCGCGTTTCCGGTTGCGGCAGTGGCGAAAGTTCCGTATCGAGTTATCAACTGACCGGCCAGTCAGCCAGCGATGCGTTGACCGCCGCGTTCGACGCTAGGAAATCTGGGCGTGCCGCTCCCGGAACGATCGCGACCGGAAAGCCGACGCTTGAAGTTCTGGACAGCGTTTGAGGCTCTGGCCGCGAGCTAAAGGGATTCGAAATCGGCGAAGAGAAGGCATCCTCCGGCAACCCGACTTGATTCAAAGGGCAACACACCTTCGCCAACGAGCCGACCAGAGCTGGAGTAAATCAGGTCGTGTTGGGCATAGATTCGCTTCACGATTGCCACGAAACTGTCTATCAGAAAATGACCGGGCAATAGCTCGCAGAAACCATCGATCTCATGCCTCTTTCATCGAACTGGAAAACGATCGCGGGAATTGCCCTGCTGATCCCGCTGCTTGTCAGTCTGGGATTCGCGATGATGAGCGCGACGGCGCGACGACCAAAGTCGCTGGGGGTGCGCAATGGCCGTTTAGCACCGGCTCCCGATTCCCCGAATTGTGTTTCGACGCAGGCCGATCGGGAGCATCAGCGAATGGACTCGATCCCGCTGACGGTCGACCCGGTCGACGCGATGGCGCTGCTCAAGCGAGTCGTCACGACGATGCCGCGGACGCAAATCGTGACTAGCGATGACAACTACCTGCACGCCGAATTCACCAGTGCGCTATTTCGCTTCGTGGATGACGTCGAGTTCTTTCTTGACCGCGAACAGCGCGTAATTCACTTTCGCTCGGCATCCCGTTCTGGACGCTCGGACTTTGGCGTGAATCGCAAACGAATGCAGGCCCTTGTCGAAGCCTTTCAGCGTGAAATTCTCATTCACGACCGTTCGCCGAAAACGGACCGATAAGTCTCCTCGTGGAAGCCGACAACCAGCGTCCTGCCGACACGGAACGTGGGTGCTCGCAGATTACCGGTTGGGCCGAGCAGCACAGACAGCAGTGTCTTGGTATCTGGCTTGTCTTTCTTCAAGTCCAGTGTGACGACCTTTGAGCCTTTTGCAGCCACGATCCGATCGACCTGTTTAGCCAAAGCAAGCGCATCGGCTGCCGGCATCTTTTTTTTGCGCGCGTCGATCTGCTCCACGGTCTCAACCGTGGTCTTCCCCAAGAACTCTTGGGCTTTGACGCACGACATTCACCCGGGACGGTGATAGCTCCAGTCGATTTTCGACATCATTCTCTTTCTGTGAACTAGCGGGTACCTGGCGAGATTAACCCCGATTCCGGACTCGACGCGGTCGCGTACAGCTTCTTCGGAATGCGGCCGGACAAATATGCTTGCCGTCCCGCCTGGCAGGCCCACTTCATCGCGTACGCCATACGGAGCGCATCAGTCGCGCCGGCGATGCCCGTGTTGAGCAGCACTCCGTCGCAGCCGAGTTCCATGCCGAACGCGACATCGCTGGCCGTGCCAACACCGGCGTCGATGATGACCGGGTAGTCGGGATCGCTCTCTTTGAGATATTCCAGACAAATGCGGATGTTGTTCGGGTTAAGCACTCCCTGCCCGCTGCCAATCGGGCTACCGGCCGGCATGACGGATGTCGCTCCGGCGGACTTCAATCTCTTGGCCGTGATCGGATCGTCGGTCGTGTAGACGAGCACCTGAAAGCCGTCGGCGACGAGTTGCTCGGTCGCGTGCAGCGTGGCGACGGGATCCGGCAGCAACGTCTTCTTGTCCCCGAGCACTTCCAGTTTGACCCAGTCGGCTCCAGGGTTCTCCAAGCCTTTGAGAATCTCGCGTCCCAGCCGAGCCGTTCGCACGGCGTCCTCGGCATTGAAGCAACCTGCGGTGTTCGGCAGGATCGTATACTTTTTGAGGTCGATGAAATCGAGAATGTTTCGCCCGGCCGCGTCGATCAGTCGCTCGCGTCGCACGGCGACGGTGATGACTTCCGAACCGCTCGCTTCGAGGCACTGCTGCATCAGTTCGAAAGTGGCATACTTGCCGGTGCCAACGATCAGTCTCGACTGCAAGACATGCTGGCCGAGCACGAGCGGTTTGTCGAAAGTCGGTGATGAAACAGAATTGGACTGCGACACGTCGAGATGCCTTCTGCAAGAGTCAGAAACAAAACGGGAGTCTGAAGGCTCTCACTGGAAATCTCAAATCTCAGATTTGAAATTCGACGATTCACTCGACGTACAGAAATCGGTTGGAACTGAGCAGCGACTGGCAGAGCAAGGCGAAAGCTTGTCGCGCCGGATCGGGTGGAGATGCCGTGCCGGCCGGAGGATTCGCGGGGGGAACGGTTTTCGGCTGGAAGACTTCGGTCTGTGCGGCCACGAAAGCGACGGCTTCGGCTGATTCCGACTCCGTCGGATCAACGCCGAAGATCATTCTCCAGGACAGCACGACTTGCGATTTCACATCGGGGCCGGCAGTGGTTGTGATTCGTTCGGCGAGATTTCGCGAGTGCTCTTGCACAAAGTCACTGTTCATCAGGAAGAGTGATTGTGGCGAGACCGTTGACGAGTTGCGCTGCGGGCAATTCGGATCGAGCACCGGAGGGTCGAACGGGTCGAGCACGCTTAGCGGCCGGCTGCGGCGGACTTGAACGTAGACACTGCGACGAAACTCCTCCCCGTTGAGTGGAATCGTTTTGTCGGGAACACCATTGCCGTTGATGTTATCGATACCGACGATGAACTGCCCGATCTCGTCCTGCATGACCGGTACCGGCTTGCCGCCGAGTTTCTCATTCAACTTGCCGCTGATTGCGAGTGCCGCATCGCGAACCTCTTCCGCCTGCAACCGTCGCAAAGGGAATCGGGCGAGCAAGCGATTGTCGGGATCGACGGCATCGTGTGCGGCAGTTCGCGCCGACGACTGCCGATACGCCGTCGAAAGCAGCAAACGACGATGCAGCGACTTCAGCTTCCAGCCGCTCGCTACAAACTCACTGGCCAGCCAGTCGAGCAACTCCGGATGCGATGGCCGTTCCCCCTGCATTCCAAAATCCGCTGGCGTACCCACCAAGCCCTTGCCGAAATGCTGCATCCAGACGCGATTCACGAGCACTCGCGCGAGCAGCGGATGCTGCCCCGACGTCAACCAGCGGGCATAGGTCAGCCGGCGTCCGGTAGTCGGGAGCGCGGGGTCATCGGGAAAAATGTTGGGCTGGCGGTTTTCAGCCATTGGCTTTCGGCTTTCAGCCAGGATCGACAACTCGGAGGGTTCAACCTGCTGCTTTGGAGCGAAATGTTCGCCGCGAGAAAACAGAAACGTCGCCGGGGTAATGTTTGGCGTTTCGTTGAGAACCATCACGAACTCTTCGGGAGGCTTCGTGCCGCGAAGTTCCGTCGCTCGATTCGAGAAAGCATTAACCTCTTCGGCGGCCTTGTTGTCGTACAGCGGCAGCGTACCGCCGTTGACATTGATACTGGGATGATCTTTCAGCAGTGCGGTTTGTTCCGGAGTCCGCTTGTCAGCGGCGGCGTTGTGAGCAGTTCGCAGCGGGTCACGTAGTTCGGCTGGTTTCTTTTCGAGTTCGCGTTCGAGGATGCGCTGAATGTGTTCCTCGAGTTTCTTCTGTCGATCGGCGTCGATCTTCGCGGCAGCGGCTTCGATCTCGGCCGCCTTCACGCGGTCGGCGTCGGTGTAGAGCGTTACCAATCGGTCGTTCGGCACGCGCCAGTTCTTCCAGTCGTAGGCCGGTTCAATGATCGCTCGAAAGCGGTAGTAATCGACTTGCGTGATCGGCTCATAGCGGTGGTCGTGACATTGAGCACAACCGAGGCTCAGCCCCAGCAGTGACGTCGCAACGGTTTTGATCGTCTCGGCCATCACGGCGTTGCGAGCGACGTTTTGATCGACGGCACCGGAGGCAGTTCCGTCGGGAGCCATCCGCAGGAAACCGGTAGCGATCAGCTTGTCGAGATTTTCTGGCGAGAGATTCGCATGCGGCAGCGGCACGAGTTCGTCGCCAGCAAGTTGTTCGACGAGGAATTCATCGAACGGCTTGTCGTTGTTGAACGAGCGAATGACGTAATCGCGGTACTTGAAGGCCCACGCGCGGACGGGGTCTTCGTCCGTGTAGCCATCCGAGTCGGCGTAGCCCGCGACGTCCAGCCAGTGCCGCCCCCAACGCTCGCCGTACCCCGGCGAGGCCAGCAGTCGATCGATCAATCGCTCGAACGCATCGGGTTCGAGGTCGTTCACAAAATCTTCGATCTCGTCGGGTGTCGGCGGCAAGCCGACCAGATCAAACGTCGCGCGGCGGATTAACGTGCGGCGATCGGCTTCAGGCGAAAACGACAATTGCTTGGCCAAAAGACCGGCGAGCAGGAACTCATCGACGGGCGATCGCACACTATCGGAACCGGAGACGCGCGGACGTGCTGTAATGCCGATTGGCTGGAATGCCCAGTGGTTAAGTTCCTCGTCGGTGAAGATTTTGGCTTCCGGCTTCTCCGGTTCGGCGGCAGCAGTCTTGGCTCCAGCGGCGATCCAGCGTCGGAGTGTTTCTTTCTCATCCCGAGTTAGTTTGCGTTCGACGGGTGGCATCTCGTTGGACTCGACCCGCTTGAGCAGCAGGCTCTGATCCGGTTGGCCCGGAACAATTGCCGGACCGGACTCTCCCCCCTTTTCGAGCAGCCGCTTCAGCCGGACATCGAGCTGGGATTCAGTCTTATCCGCCTCGCCATGACACTGAAAGCAGTGAGCCTTTAAAATCGGCCGCACGTGTTTTTCAAACGTCAGTTCCGGCGCATCGGCCGCGAATGCTGACGAGCCAAGCATCACCGCCAACACACAGGTCATCGCACTGCGGATCAACATCAATTCGCTCCGCCGAAAAACGTCAACCAGAAACTGACACCATGCAAACGATTCGAGTGGCCGCCATCAGTATGAACGCACCCTTTCAGCGGCTCAACCACATTCTAGCGGACGTCGAAAGCTGGTGTCGCCGCTCCGCGGATGCCGGGGCGGAACTGGTTCTCTTCCCGGAACTTCTGGTGCATGGGCATTGCACGCCGAACACTTGGGAACTGGCTGAGTCGATCCCCGATGGTCCCAGCACGCGACGGCTGATCGAACTCGCCAAGCAGTATCGACTTGTCCTGTCAATCGGGCTGAGCGAGAAGGAACGGGACATCGTTTATAACGCTCAGGTGCTGGTTGGCCCCGAGGGTTACATGGGCAAACAACGGAAGCTGCACCTGTCGCGCGATGAAACGCTGTTCTACAAAGGCGGCCGCGACATCCCGGTGTTCGACATCGGCAAGTGCAAAGTCGGTTCGATCATCTGCTACGACAATCAGTTTCCAGAGCCAGCTCGAATACTGGCTCTGCGCGGAGCCGACGTTCTGCTGATGCCGCATGCCGCACGACTGAAGATGTGGGATGAGACTCCCGGTTCGGCCGCGGCGGCGCGGCAGTACGCGCTCGACTATTTCATCTCCGGCTACGCCATGCGCGCTCGCGAGAATGCTTGCTTCGCGTTGTTCACGAATCAGGCCGGCCGAGCAGGCCAGGTTTCGATGTACCCGCCTGATTCGCCGGCTCAGCCGCATCACGCCGGCGGGGCATTGGCGTTCGCGCCGAACGGCGACTTGCTGGCCTCGACACAGCGCGATGAGATTCGGGACGAGATGATCGTGCTCGATTTCGATGCGGCGTTGATGGCGAAGGAGCGGAGCTTGCCCAACTACACGCTGCGGACTCGCCGGCCGGAATTGTACGGCGAACTAGTCCGCGATCAGGTCACATCGTAGGCTGGGAATGCGGTGTGTCAGCACCGCTCTGGATAATCTTCGATTTGGTCAGCTTCGAAACTAAAATTCCAAAACGAAAGCGGTGCTGACACACCGCAGTCCAGAAGGTTCCATGGACGACGCCAGGAACGACGACAGCCCGGAAATCACGCCGGAGCGGCTCAAAGAGTTGCTCGCGTCTTCGGGGTTTGCGTTTCGCGGGTTCGACCAGTCCAACCTTGGCAAATCGCCCGAACTTCTGAGTCATCAGATCTACGGCCCGACGGTTGAGAAACATTTACTCAACGCTTCGGCGATCGCTAGTGATGTGCTCGGACGTGAAGTGGATTTGGTGGCTCGGGTTCGAGAGCGACGGGCAGAGACGCTTGCCGATTATGCAGACGCGATCGCGCTGATTGTCGCCGTCGAAATGGCACAACTCGAACTGTTGCGGGAATACTTCGGCATCGAATTCCGGTCGGCCCCGCTGGCGATCGGCTACAGCTTGGGTGAGATCGCAGCGCTAGTCGCGTCGGGCGTGTACTCGATCGACGCGGTGCTGACTCCGTTGCTGGCGCTCTCGGACGACATGGTGGCTCAGGCGGAAGACGTCCGTATGGGGATCGTTTTTTCGCGCGGTCCGGAAATGGAATTCTCTGCCGTCGAACGGCTCTGTCTGGAGATCACGAACCAGGGACAAGGGACGATCGCGATCTCGTCGTACCTCTCGCCGAACACGGTGCTGGTGCTTGGGCAGCGCGACACGCTGGACGAACTGAAGTCCGCCGTGAAAGGCCGCTTTGCGAAAGGAACGAACGTCAAAGAGAATCCGCATCGTTGGCCGCCAATCCACACGCAAATTACTCGGCAAAAACACATTCCCGATCGAGCCGCCGTGATGATGGAACGCATGCCTGGGGGATTCGTTGCGCCGCATCCGAACATCTTGTCCTGCGTGACCGGCGCGATGAGCTACACCGACATCAACAGTCGCGACATCCTGAATCGCTGGGTCGACGAGCCGCAACTGCTGTGGGATGTCGTCGAGCAGACAATTTCGTCCGGAGTCGAACTGCTGATCCATGTCGGCCCGGCTCCGAACATCATCCCAGCGACGATGCAGCGCATCAGCCAAAACGTGCAGCAGCAACTGGCAGCGAAGACTTGGGGCGGACTCGGCCTGCGAGCGGTCTCACGCATGGTTCGCCGTCCCTGGCTGACCAGTGTGCTGTCCTCCAAGACGAATTTGCTGCGAGCGCCGTTCATCCAGGAAGTGATTCTTGAGGACTGGCTGTTGGCACAGATGCCGTGAGCCTGCCCTTAGGGTGATCACACTCGCACAAAGATTTTGCGGCGGTACAGCCAGACGCAGATCAGCCACAGGCCGAACAGCCGAGCCGCGTGGCCGAGTGGTGTGGCGAGGGGATGATCGCCGAACAGCGCGAAGTTGATCCCGTCTTTCCAACCAAACAGAGCATCGATCGTTGCCAAATGCGTCTTCAATGCGCCGCCGGTCCAGGACTTGATAAGCTGAGCCATCACGTACATCGCGATCGAGTTCATGCCGACGATCGCCAACGGCCAGAACCAGCGTCGCCACTGTCGGATGTCGATCACCCAGTAGAACGCCGCCAGCATCCAGAACGTCCATCCGGAACTGAACACCGCCCAACCCGGCGTCCAAATCCGCTTCACGATCGGAGCGAAATGCCAGTCGCACTTTGGAATCGCCACCGGCCAGATCGACGTGTCCAAGGTCATGGACACGCCAAAGCAGATCAATCCCGCCTTGAACAGCCATTTCAGTTTCTCGCCATCCGGCCGGGTCGACCGCAGCACAGTCCCGGCCATCAGCCCGAACAGCATCGTCGCCAGTGACGGAATGAAATTGAGCGTCTGATAGCCACCCTCATTGATCCAAAACTTTTGGCCTCGGAACGGCTCCCCTTCGCGCGGGAAGCGATTGAGCAATTTTCGGTCGACCTCGGCCGCCGCGTTGACGTGTTTGTTCCAGTGCGCGGCGAAACCAGACCACGGTTGAGGTTCTTTAGGGATCTCTCGGCCCGCCGCGCGGAGTTTTTCGTCGCGAGCCGTCAGCGTAAAATTGATGCTGTCGACAACATCGGCAGATGGCAATTTGGAATTCGCGAACCATCCCCAATAGCCAACAAGAATGACCGCCGTCATCGCAAATTGTGCACGCAGCGATCGCTCGCGCAGCAGGTACAAGACGGGATACCCCAGCCCGATCTGCGAGAGGACATTCACGAACGTGAAGTTGGTCTGCTTCGAGCCGTTCGACGAGAGAAACACTCCCAGCGCGAGCAGCACGAACGACCGCCACAACACATGCCGAAATCGAGCCGCACCCGACTGTCCTTCGGTCGCGCGCCGCGAGTACGAAAACGGCAACGACACCCCGACCAGAAACATAAAACTCGGCTGGATCAAATCCCAGAAGCCGCAGCCGGTCCAGACGACGTGATCAAACTGGTATGCCAGCGTCTGAAGCACCCATTCGGGAATCCGAATTCCTGCGGCGGTGAGTTTCTGCACGCTTTCCGGCTTGGCGAGCACCGAGAAACCAAATCCACTCGACGCCATCGCCAGCATCACGAATCCGCGAAAGGCGTCGATCGACATCACTCGATTCGTGGAGACATCACCTTGGCTTTTGGACATCACAGGCTCCCAAGAATTTGTAGCCCGACCCCGTGTGAGTCGGTTGATTCGTGGCGTGGCAGTGCCGCAACAATATTCAGAACCTATGAAGTGCGAAGTTCAAAGTGCAAAAGCGGTTTGCCTGACACTTTGCAATTTGCAGTCTGCACTTTGCATTCTGCATTTCAGATGGAAGGAATTCTTCAGGCCACAAGGGACTGGGCTACAGGGGATTGACATCGGACTCCTGACGTCTGACCTCTGGTCCCGGCACCCATCTCGCCGACAGCCACAACAGCGCCGGCATGGCCAGAGCCCATTCGATACCGATCACGATCATCGCTCCCCAGAACCACCAGTCGATCCCGACGACGGTTCCCTCGCGAGCCACCCAGGGAAGTTCAACGGCACCCCACTTCACGCCGCTGTAATACGAGACCGGACCGGCCACCGCTCCCAAGACCGATCCGACTTTGTAACGGCCGCGCAGCCACTTCATCGAACTGTTGAGCGTTCCCGCGAAGTTCGGCCACATCATCACCATCCACAGCGGAATTGGCCACCACCATGTCGTCGGCTCGTGAAATTTCAAGACGCCCAGGCGGGTGATGATCCCATCGAGCACATAGCCCATGCCCATCGAGGCCAGCAGCAGTTTGATCTCGGCCTGCGGGTGCTTCGCGTTGACGAGATGTCCCGTCAGCCAGCCGACAATCACAACCGGCCCCAATCCGGGATATTTCATGTTCGAACCAGACAACGCGGCGACAAATCCAAAGTAAAACCAGAACCAGTTCGCGAACGGATGAGCGAACCACGTCACCCACAGCGGTCGCAGTTCTTTGACACGGGTGCGTGGAACTACAGACTGCCGCGAGTCCACGCGGGGCTGAGGCTCCAGCGACGGCGCGTCGGGCGGAACAGCGCCCGGTGGCGCGAGCGGCGGTGGATTCGGATTCGTCGGGTCGCCATACATTCCGCAATTTCCTCGGCCAATTCGAGGCCGGGTTGTAAACCCCCAAGAAGTTCGTTGCCAGCGGGGGTCACATGGCCGACTCGGCAGCGTCGCCAATGTCGGCCAGGAGAGCACTGCTGGCAACGCATTCAGGCAATTGCTACTTTCCGACTGCGAACCTCGTCCCCTTGTGTGTTCTTCCGAAAAGAGACTTGTCGATGTCCTCCGCCGAACCGAATCCGCCCGCCGATTCACCCGCCACGCCGGAACGCTCGCTGAATTTTATCGAGCAGATCGTCGAGGAGGACCTGCGCACCAATCGCTGGGGCGGGTTGCCGGTGCAGACTCGGTTTCCTCCTGAACCGAACGGCTACCTGCACATCGGTCACGCGAAGTCGATTTGCTTAAATTTCGGGCTCGCCAAGAAATACGGCGGCAAATGTAACCTGCGGTTTGATGACACGAACCCGACCACCGAAGACACCGAGTACGTCGACTCGATTCAGGACGACGTCCGCTGGGTCGGCTTTCAGTGGGACGGCCTGTACTACGCTTCGGATTACTTCGATCAGCTTTACCTCTGGGCCGAGCAGCTCATCCAAGAGGGCCTGGCCTACGTCGATAGCCAATCGGTCGATGAGATTGCCAAGCAACGCGGCACGTCGACCGAGCCGGGAGTCGAAAGTCCGTTCCGTAATCGCTCGGCTGGCGAGAACCTCGATCTGTTCCGCCGGATGAAAGCAGGCGAGTTTCCTGACGGAGCACACGTTCTGCGGGCGAAGATCGACATGGCCCAAACGCATCTCATCATGCGCGACCCGGTCCTGTACCGCATCCGACACGCACACCATCATCGCACCGGCGACAAGTGGTGCATCTATCCGATGTACGACTTTGCTCACGGCCAGTGCGACTCGATCGAGAAAGTCACTCACTCGATCTGCACGCTGGAATTCGAGACGCATCGCCGCCTGTACGACTGGTGCCTGGAAAAACTCCGCATCTTTCCGTCGCGGCAGTACGAGTTCGCGCGGATGAACTTGACCTACACAGTCATGAGCAAACGCCGGCTGCTGGAACTGGTAAAGGGGAATCTCGTTTCCGGTTGGGATGACCCGCGGATGCCGACGATCTGCGGCCTGCGTCGCCGAGGCTACACCCCCGAAGCGATCCGCGCGTTCTGCGAGCGAATCGGAGTCGCTCGCTTCATCAGCACGATCGAAATGGCGTGGCTGGAAGATGCGCTGCGTGACGATCTCAACAAACGAGCGTTGCGAGTCATGGGGGTGCTCAAGCCGCTGAAGGTCGTGCTGACGAACTGGCCCGCCGGCCAAGTCGATTGGCTCGATGCGGTCAACAACCCAGAGGACGAAAGTGCCGGCTCACGCAAGGTGCCGTTCTCTGGGACGCTGTACGTCGAGCAAGACGACTTCATGGAGACTCCGCCCAAGCAATTCTTCCGCTTGTCACCGGGCCGCGAGGTACGGTTGCGATACGCCTACTTCATCACCTGCAACGAAGTCGTCAAAGACGCGAGCGGCAACATCGTCGAACTCCGCTGTACCTACGACCCGGCGTCGCGCGGCGGAAACTCCCCCGACGGCCGCAAAGTCAAATCGACCATCCATTGGGTCTCGGCCGAGCACGCGATCTCAAGCGAGGTGCGGCTGTACGACCACCTCTGCCGTCAGCCCGATCCCAACGATGTCCCCGCAGGAGTCGATTGGAAGACAACGCTCAATCCAAACTCGCTCGAAGTGATTCCGAGCGCGAAGCTCGAACCGAGCCTCTCCGACGCCGCACCCGGCAGCAAATTCCAATTCGAGCGGCTCGGGTACTTCTGCGTCGACACGGTCGATTCCAGACCAGCCCACCCGATTTTCAATCGCGCTGTCACACTCAAAGACAGTTGGGCGAAAGCACAGAAGAAAGAGGGCGGGTGATCGAGGCTTATTTCGATCGCGGATTCCGCAAAAAATAGAAGAACCCATCCTCCGCCCCGCCGAGGAAATCAGGGATGCCGTCGCCGTCCCAATCGACGGTTGTGGGACTGACGTCGTGGCTGGCGATGTTGCGAGAGTCCAGTTGGCCCATGTCTTTGAAGATCCACAAACCGTTGCGAGACTCGACTTGCCGCAGCCAGTTGGCGTTTTCTGAATTGATCAGGAGGTCCAACTTGCCGTCGCCGTCCCAATCGGTCGCGCAGAGCTTGCGACGTCCACTCTTGCCGGCGCGGCCAGCGTTGAGGCGCAACGGTTGACCTTTCTCATCGAGAAATGCTCGACGTGGAGGAAGCAGGAGCATTTTCGATTCGTTGTCCGCACGACGGCGTTCGAAGAATGCCAAATAGCCTTCGTGATCGAGCATCACCAGATCGAGCAGCCCGTCGTTGTTCCAATCCACGAGCACCGGAGTCGTGCGCCATTGCGTCGCGAGCTCCTTGCCGACCGGCGTCCACCAAGTCCAGGCCGGCTTCGGCGGAGCACCAGGCCACTCAACGTCGATCGACTGCGGCTCCGCCAGCTTCGGTGCCGTGCGCGTGCCGATGTTCTTCAGCCATTGCACTCTGCCCCAGATGGAATTGAAGACGATGTCCGGCAAGCCGTCTGCGTCCCAGTCAGCGACGTTGAGCGTCGTGTAGCCCCACTTTGCCTCGGCCGGACCTTGAATCGAACCGTTGGGACCAGCCATGACGCGAAACGTTTTGTCGCCCGCTTCTAGTCGACGCGGTGCCCCCCATTTTGGCGACGCGACGTGCGAACCGCTGAGGTTTTCGAAGAACTCGATGTAGCCGGACGTGTTGCCGCTGACGATGTCGGTGTCGCCGTCGCCGTCCCAATCGAAACCGACTGGCGTCGCCAGTGCGCCGGATTGCAGTTCGTCTCCCTCTTGCTGGAAGTAACGCGGCGACTCGAATTGCGGTAGCCGATCGGCGAGGCGACCGGTGTTCTCGATGAACGCGACTCGGCCATCCTCGTCTCCAACGATGAGATCAACGTCACCGTCGCGGTCCCAATCGAACGCCACCGGAACGATCATTTCGAGGTCCATCGTCAGCAGTTTTCCGTTACGCATCAGCCGCCGACCGCTCGCGTACTTCGGCTCCGTCCGCGAGCCGACATTTTCAAAGTAGGTGAACCCGTCGAGGAATTCCCCGCAGATCAAATCGAGATCGCCGTCGCCGTCGAAGTCCGCGAAGTTCGGGGACGGACAACCAAACGTGTCGATGCGTTGGCTGTCCGCTTCGAGTAAGACCGGTTCGACGTACTGCGGGTTCTCCGTCGAACCACGATTGCGGATGAGATAGATCAAGCCATGCAACGGCCCGTTCGCCCAACGGCCTTCTTCATTCCAAGCATCGTCCCAGCCATAGTCCGCCCAATCTTCGACCGCGACGATCAGATCGAGGGCACCGTCGCCGTCGTAATCGACGTACCGCCATTGATTGTGCCGGACCTTGAACACTCCCTCGGCCTGGCCGACCTGAGTCTTGTGAATGTTCGCCGGCAGCGGCAGTTTGACGGAGCTGTCAATCCCGGACTTCAGGAATTCGGGGTGCTCGAATCCCGCAGTAAGCACTCGCAAACCGCCATCGACATACGATGGCATCGTGTAGTGCTTGCCCGCTCCGAGCCGCTTCGCCGCTTTGAAGACCGGCAGCTTCTCATGCGGACCGCTGACGTTCTCGAACAGGTACGTCCCGTTGTACGGCTTGTCGGGACAGACCACGATCAAGTCATGATCGCCGTCTCCGTCGACATCCCACGGCACGGGCCACGCCCACAAGCCAACGCCCAGATCGACAACCAAACCGGAGTTGTCGTACTTGATTCGCTGCAAGCCGTCGGCGGCGAATGTGTGCTGGGCCGGCACCAAAAAAATTAGGACGAAGGGGACAAAGAGAACGAATCTCGCCATCGCATCGCTTTCGTTGATCGATTTCATTCGGCCAGGCTGACGCGCACGATTTCTTTGTCGTTTCGAGCGAACACACTCTTCATCGCGAAGGCCGGGTGCGACCAGACGGTCATACGGCGTTGGATCGGCTGCGTCGGCTCGACCAGTTTTGCTCGGCTGATTTCCTGGTAGCCGGCGGGAGTCAGCTTGGCGATCAGCAATTCCCCCTGTTCGTTGTGCAGGAAGAAACGATCCTCGTGCGGCACCAGAAAGCAGTTCCACCAGCGGCCCTGACCAGTTGCGTCGAGCGTCTCCCACTTCCGCTGGCCATTAGTGGCATCCAGACATCGCAGATGGCCATAGCTGTCAATGCCGTAGATATACGATCCGTCAAACACCGGCGTCATGATGATGGGATGCAGGCCATCGGTCCGCTGCTCACTGTCGCTCTTGCCGGACCAGACGACGCGAGCCGACTTGCCATCGTCGGCGACTTCGATCATTCGTGGGCCGTTGTAAAAACTAGCGACGAACAACCGGTTGCCGACTTGTCGCGGCGTCATCACCGTCAGTCCGGATCGAACCTGATACGGGACTTGCCAGTTGCGTTGCCCATTGGCCGGATCGAGCGACGTAATGGCCGACGGATGCCAGATGATGAGCTGCCGATGTTGACCGAATGTGAAGATCATCGGCGGCGCGTAGCCGATCTCGCGATCGTCCAACGCTCGCCACAACTCCTGGCCGGTGACTTTGTCAAAGCTGACCACCAGCGCATTCTGGCCGCCAACCAGGATGATGACCTGGTTTCCATCGATCAGCGGTGCGTGGACCATGCCCCAGGTCGGCAGCCGCGTCCCGAAGTCCACCACGAAAGTCTTCTGCCACAACACGTCGCCCGACGTCTCGTTGAAACAGAAGAAGTGCCCCATCGCTCCGACCGTGAAAACTCGCCCGTCGTCGACGGTTGGCGTGCAGCGCGGGCCAAGCGGATAGCTGACCGTGTACCTCGCCGCGTACTCGTGCTTCCAGATTTCCTTTCCTGTGTCTGCATTCAGGCAGAGCACTCGTTCGCCATCGGCCGAGCGATCCATCACGAACACTTTCCCGTTCGCGACCGCCGGCCCCGCGTAGCCGGATCCGATCGGAGTCGACCAGACTCGCGGCAGCAAATCCTTCGTCTTGAGTTCTTTGACGATTCCTTTCTCGCGCCACGCCAGATCGCGCTGCGGCCCGCCCCACTGCGGCCAGTCGTCCGCGAATCCCACGACCGTGCCGCACAGAGCCGTCAGTAGGGCTCCCCAACAAATCAAGCGTGCTGCGAACATTTGGAGGCTCCTGAAACCAAAGAAAAAACGAGGACATTCATAGGTGCCTTCGTTTCCTTCGGTTGTGTTTTCCTGTGAATTGAACAGAAGGCCGCGAAAGGAGCAAAGGTTTTAGCATGCGGATGGGAGTTCAGACACCAACGCGGGAACTCGCTGGTTGTGGTGTGGCGACCTATAATCCGTCGGCTGCCGTTGGTCGTTCGTGAAATGCACTTTGAACACAGTCGGAGGTGCCTTGTGTCGCGCGTGATTTTGAGCCTGATGATCATCGGACTAATCTGCGGTTTCACGCCGGCTGACGAGCCCGCGAGTCCATCCACGCCGGCCGAAGCCAAGCATCTCGCGAACCATCGACAGGTGACTTTTGGTTTGCCGCGCGCGGGCGAAGGTTACTTCTCGGCGGACGGCCAATGGATCGTCTATCAGGGTTATCCAGTCGGATATCCGTTCTATCAAATCTATTTGCAGCGGCTGGACGAGAAGGTGCCGATGCTGCTGAGCACCGGCCGAGGCCGCACGACGTGCAGCTACTTCTCGCCGGATGGAAAGACGATCCTCTTCGCGTCCAGCCACACCGATCCGGATATCGAACAGACCGAAGCCAAGGCGCGAGCACTCGCCAAAGCAGGAGGCCGACCGCGCTATCAATGGGACTTCGATCCGCACATGGAGCTTTACACCATCACTCCCGATGGGACCGGCCTCAAGCGACTGACCAACTCGCCCGGTTACGACGCCGAAGGGAGCTACTCACCCGATGGCAAGCAGATCGTCTTCACGTCGTCGCGCGATGGCGATCCGGATCTCTACATCATGAATGCTGACGGCTCACAAGTGCGGCAACTGACCAACGTTCCCGGTTATGACGGCGGGCCGTTCTTCTCGCCGGATGGCAAGTGGGTCATCTTTCGCAGCGATCGCGACAAAGAGCACATGCTGCAACTCTTCGCGATTTCGGTGGACGGCAAGAAGGAAATCCAACTCACGAATAACTTGGAGCAAGTCAATTGGTGCCCGTTCTTTTATCCCAGCGGCAAGTATCTGGTTTGGTCGGGGGCCGATTACTCGCAAGGCCCGCGCGAAGCGAACTTCGATCTCTTCACGATGGACCTCGATTTCTCGGGCAACGCTCCGAAAGCAGGAGCGATCACGCGGATCACCGATCATAAGGGGGCCGATGTGCTGCCGGTTTTCAGTCCCGATGGCAAGAAGCTGATGTGGACTTCGACCCGCTCGGCTGACGGTACCAGCCAGCTCTGGATCGCCGACTGGCTGCGAAAGTGAGGTCAAGTGTGGCGAGGGGCGAGGGGCGAGGAGCGAGTGCAGAACGGTTGAAGAGCGAGACATTTGTGCTGGGTGTCGAGCATCACACGGAGATCGCTTCCACCAATGATCGCGCGTTGGAACTGTGCGCGGACGCCGAGTTGCTCGTGCCATACCTGGTTTTTGCCGATCATCAAACCTCTGGCCGAGGCCGCGGTCTCAATCGCTGGTGGTCAAGCGATGGGGCGGTTCAGTTTTCCGTGATTGTGGACGCAGCCGATTACGGCTTGCCGGAATCTCGATGGCCGCAAATCTCGTTGACTGTCGGAGCGGCCGTGTGCCAGACGCTGCAGATGTTGCTCGGTTCGGAAATTTCTGTCGGACTCAAGTGGCCCAACGATGTCTGGCTGAATGGTCGAAAAGTCGCCGGAATCTTGGTCGAAATTCCCCCGGTGCGGCGCGGCCGGTTGGTGATTGGTGTTGGCTTGAACGTCAACAACTCGTTTGAAGCCGCACCCTCCGAGCTGTTGAAAGTGGGGACCTCAATGCGTGACGAAACGGGCATTGAGTCCGATCGTCACGAAGTGCTCGTGGACTTACTGCAGCAACTCGACAATGACTTGCGATGCCTGGCGGCAACCGATCTCTCACTGTCGGAGCGCTGGCGTAACCTGTGCGTGCTGCGCGACCACACCGTGTCGGTCGACACCGGCCGACAGCAGATCACTGGTCTGTGTTTGGGAATCGCCGAAGACGGAGCCTTACGATTGCAAACGGCCTCGGGCGAACAGTGTCTGCACGGCGGAGTAGTGAGTCGAATTGCCTGAGTCGATTGTTTGGCAAGGTCAATTTCTTTTTGGCTCGACCCCTCGTTTGTCGGTCGATTCTTGTTTGCCTCGCGGAAATCACCCAGGCCACAAGGGCCTGAGCTACGGGGCGCGGAACAAGCCGACGGCTACGTGGCCACCGAAGCCCAGCGACAACTTGAGCACGGTCCGCAGTCGCATCGGACGCGACTCGTTGGGGACGTAATCGAGGTCGCACTGCGGGTCAGGCGTCCTCAGATTGATTGTCGGCGGCACGATTTGATCACGCATTGACAGTACCGCGATCGCGGATTCGACGCTGCCGGCAGCGCCAAGCAGATGTCCGATGGCTCCCTTCTGACTAGAACAGGCGAGACGATCCGCCGCTGATCCGAACACGGCGTGCACGGCACGAGACTCGGCGATGTCGTTGGCTCGTGTCGCGGTGCCGTGCAGGTTGATGGCGTCGATCTCATCTGGTGCAACGTGCGCTCGACGCAGCACGTCGCGAATCAGCCACGCCAGCGAGGTTCCAGCGGGATCAACTTGAGTCATTCCGCAGGGATCGCTCGCCATTCCACCAGCGATGAACTGTGCGAGGATGTTGGCTCCGCGTGTGACCGCGTGCTCGCGGTCCTCCAACACCAGCACGGCGGCTCCTTCACCGATGACAAACCCGGATCGTTCCGCATCGAACGGCCGACAGGCGGTCGCCGGAGACTCGAATTCTCGAGCCATCACACCGAGTCGCTGAAACGAGCCGAGCACGATCGGCACCAGCGACGCATCCGAACTGCCGGCCAGTACCACGTCGCATTCGCCCGATCGAATCAAGTCTGCACCGCGTACCAAACTGACCAATCCCGTTGCACACGCGGCGACCGGACATAACGCGGGGCCTCGCAAGTTCCATTCGCTTGCCACCGCACGAGCCGCGGCGTTCGGCCAGGGCAACGCGGGGTCGGACGAGTCGGACGTCTTCATCGCTTTGGAAAAACTTCGCAGTCCAAGCTTGCTTGTGCCGATGACGCAGCCGGCTTGCTCGGAAAGTCTTGAGAGAGCCGCGTGACTCAGCGCCTCACGCGCGGCGAAGACAGCCATCGACACAACTGGCTCAGCCGAGGCCAGAAATCGTGCGGGAGCGGAAGCACCGACCCAGCGCCGGCCAAGTGGTCCCGAATTGCCATGATCGTTTTGCTCGAACCATTGAACGGCACTGCGTCCCTGACAAATCGCGGACCACGATGTTTCACGTTCGTCACCGAACGGCGTCACCAAGCCAATGCCAGTCACCACAACTTGTCGGCGGCCCGTCGACTCGGCGGGGCCACTTGCAGAGTCACTCATCGTCACATGTTTCGGCGGCTGGAACGGCAGACCGCGAACAGCGCCGCTCCGAACATCACCAGCACCAGAAAATACTCCAGAAAGTAATTCGACGTGCTGGACGTGGTCACGACTCCCGACTTTGGAGCAGCATCTTGAGCGGACACGAGAGCCGGCGCGATCCAGGAAAGTCCCGCGATCAACGGCCAACCACCGCGTTTCAGTTGTCGAAGAGTTCGTTTCATGGTGGTTACCGAATTCGCCCGACTGCCGTCGTCGCCACATTCGCCAGATCGTGGGTGATGATCGTGTCGTCCTACGTTCTGGCGAACGTGGCTATTGGTCGCCGTTTGACGTTTAAGTGATGTGAGCACCTTTCGTCTCAACGTAAACCGCATACAGCGATGTGCTGCCGGTCATGAAGAGGCGGTTGCGTTTCGAACCACCGAAGCAGACGTTGCTGCAAATTTCCGGCAACAGGATTTGGCCGATGCGGACTCCTTCCTTTGGCTCGAAGACGTGAACGCCGTCGTAGCCGGCACCGACCCAGCCGGCGCTCGCCCAGATGTTGCCGTCCACGTCGCAGCGGATGCCGTCGGCGAAGCCGGCCTTCTCGGTTTCGCCATGATCGTCTTTCATGTTCAGTTTCATCGATGCGAACTCTTTACCGTTCTTCAGAGTCTTTTCGTCGACGACGTCCCAGACCTTGATGTTCTTCGGGGCCTCGTCGTAGTGCGACGCTCCGGTGTCGGCGACGTACAGCTTTTTGTAGTCGGGCGAGAAGCAGATGCCGTTCGGCTTGAAGATGTCGTCGGCCACCTGGAACAGTTTGCCGGTCTTCGAGTCGATGCGGTAGATCGCTTCCTTCTGGAACGGCTGCTTCGAGCCGTTGTTGGCGCTCGTCCCTTCGTAGTTCATCAATCCGCCGTAGCCGGGATCGGTGAACCAGATATCGCCGTTCGGATGTACGACGCCGTCGTTGGGAGCGTTCAGCGACTTGCCACTGAACTCCGACGCGAGCACCGTCACTGTGCCGTCGTACTCGTAGCGTACGACTCGGCGAGGCCCATGCTGAAAGGAGATTTGCCGCCCTTGATGATCGAACGTATTGCCATTGCTGTTGCCGGCCGGGCTGCGAAACACGCTGACGTGGTTGTCCTCTTCGAGCCATCGCATCTGCAGGTCGTTGGGGATATCGCTCCACAGCAGATACCGGCCGACGCCGTTCCAGGCCGGACCTTCGGCCCACAGCATTTTGTCGCTGTGATACAGCCGCTGAATCGGAGTGTTGCCCAGTGCGTATTTATTGAACCGCTTGTCGAGCTTCACGATGTCCGGATCCGGATACCGCGTTGGCTCTTTGTAATCGCGAGCGGACGCCGAACGGGCGAACGCGGCGGCGGCCATTGCGGTGGCGGCGGTCAGAAACGAACGGCGGTCAGTTTGAACGGATTGAGTCATGAGGCGAATCTCCGGTGGAAAATATGGAAACGAATTTGGCGGATCACTTCGCGGCGGTGACATTGTTCTTCAGGATGCCGATCCCTTGGATTTCGACTTCACAGACGTCTCCAGGCTTGATGGCAGAAGTCTTGCCGGGGGTGCCGGTGAAAATTAGATCGCCAGGATGCAGCGTGATGTGCTGGCTGACGACACTGACTTGTTTCGCGCAGTTGTGGATGAAATCCTTTGTGCTCTGATCCTGCAAGGTCTGGCCGTTGACTCGCATTTGGACACGCAGGTCGTCGGCATTCAAGCCGGTGACCAGATATGGGCCGCATGGGCCGAAAGTGTCTGTGCCTTTTGCTCGCCACCATTGCACGTCGTCTTTTTGCCAATCACGAGCACTCACGTCGTTGCCGCAGGTCACACCGAAAACGTATTCGAGTGCTTTGCTTTCCGGGACGTTCTTCGCCGTCTTGCCAATGACCAAAACCAGTTCGGCTTCAAAATGAACCTCGTTGGTACCAGGCGGGATGACGATGTTGGCACCGTGGGGCACCAAACAGCTCGGCGATTTGAAGAACGGTTGCACGATTTGAAACTTGGGGGGAATCTCGGCTTCCTTGAGGTGGCTCTTGTAGTTGCCCGCCATCGCTAGCACTTGCGAGGGCTTCGTCGGCACGAGCAGTTTGACATCCCTCAGCGCGTGCGAGGTGCTGGTCCGCGTCGGCTTGCCGAATAGATCGCCATCCAGTTTGATGACTTTGTCTCCATCGATGACTCCATAAGAAACGACATCACCGACTTGATAACGGACGTATTTCGTCACTTTGCCATCGTCTGCCGAGGCACCGCTGATCGCCAGACCTCCCAGACACGCCACAACACAGACCAGCCAGTTTCGTAAGGATCGCATGGGTGAGCTCCAGAATTCATCGAGAATGGTGCAATCTCATCATTCGTGATCGATCGACACGGTATCGTTGCGCGGCTGGAGTGACAAATCTCAACGTCTGGAGAGTCAGTTGAAATCCGAATCGGAGACGGCGACACTCGCGGGCGTTTTGGCAATCTGTGGAAGCCGCATCCCCGCCCGTGGGAGTTGTTCGGGCCGCCTCATTTCTGGAAGTTTATCTCGCTCATGTCGCAGCCGTCCGACCTCGCCACGCTGGCGATCAACACGATTCGTACTCTCTCGATGGACGCCGTCCAGAAGGCGAATTCCGGACATCCGGGAACTCCGATGGCTCTCGCGCCGGTCGCCTACACGATCTGGCAGGACGAATTGAGGTTCGATCCCGCCGATCCGATCTGGCCGAACCGCGATCGGTTCGTCCTCTCGGTCGGGCACGCCTCGATGCTGTTGTATTCGATGCTGCATCTGACCGGTGTGAAGGCGGTCAATCGCAAGTACGAGCGACTGGGCGAGCTGGCCGTGCCGCTCCAGGACATCATCAAGTTTCGGCAACTCGACAGCCGCTGTCCCGGACATCCGGAATACCGTTGGACGTCCGGCGTCGAAACGACGACCGGGCCGCTCGGCCAAGGGTTGGCGAACAGCGTGGGCATGGCGATCTCGGGCAAGTGGATGGCTAGCCACTTCAACAGACCCGGCTTCGAGATGTTCAACTACAACGTCTACGCCCTGTGCGGCGATGGCTGCCTGATGGAAGGGGTCAGTGCCGAAGCCGCGTCGTTGGCCGGGCATCTCAAACTGTCGAACCTTTGCTGGATTTACGACAGCAATCGAATCACGATCGAAGGGGAGACGGATCTCGCCTTTACGGAGGACGTTGGTCAACGCTTCCAAGGTTACGGCTGGAACGTGCTGCATGTCAGCGATGCGAACGATCTCTCGGCTCTGCGAGCTGCGATTGGCTCGTTCCAGAAGACGACGGAGCGACCGACGATGATCATCGTTGAGAGCCGCATCGGATTCGGTGCGCCGACGAAAGAAGGACATCACTCCGCCCACGGCGAACCGCTTGGCGATGCCGAGATCGCCGGTGCGAAGAAGAAATACGGCTGGCCGGAAGATGCGAAGTTCCTCGTGCCCGAAGGAGTTTACGAGCACTTCCAACAAGGCATCGGCCAGCGCGGTCGCGCCGCTCGCGAGGCGTGGATGGCGCTGTACGGCGAGTACTCGAAGCAACACCCGGAGTTGGCCGACCACCTCAACAAGATGCAGCACCGCGAACTGCCGGACGGTTGGGACAAGGACCTGCCAGTCTTTCCGGCGGATCCGAAGGGACTGGCGACTCGCGATTCATCCGGCAAAGTGTTGAACGCACTCGCCAAGAACTATCCATGGCTGATCGGCGGATCGGCGGACCTCGCGCCGTCCACGAAGACGCGACTCACGTTCGACGGAGCTGGCGATTTCGAATCCGACAACTACGGTGGTCGCAACTTCCATTTCGGCGTTCGCGAGCACGCGATGGCGTCGGTCGTCAACGGCATGGCGCTCAGCAAGGTGCGTGGCTACGGCTCCGGCTTTCTGATCTTCAGCGACTACGCGAAAGCGGCGATCCGGCTGGCGGCGATCATGGAGATCCCGTTCATTCACGTCTTCACGCACGATTCGATCGGTGTTGGCGAAGACGGCCCGACACATCAGCCGGTCGAACAACTGGCGAGTCTGCGTTCAATCCCCGGCATGGTCTTGATCCGTCCAGCCGATGCGAACGAAGTCACCGAAGCGTGGCGCGTTGTTGCGCAGCTCAAGCATGAGCCCGCCTGTTTGATCATGACTCGGCAGGCGGTCCCAACGCTCGACCGCACCAAGTACGCACCGGCCAGCGGGCTGGCGAAGGGTGCGTACATCCTCGCCGACGCGGCCGATGGCAAGCCGGAGGTGATTCTGATCGGCACGGGTAGCGAAGTTTCGTTGTGCGTTGCCGCCTACGAAAAGCTGACTGCTGAGGGGGCAAAGGTCCGAATTGTTTCGATGCCGTCGTGGGAACTGTTCGAGCATCAGCCGCAGTCGTATCGAGACAGCGTGCTGCCTCGGAGCGTGACGGCACGAGTCGCGGTCGAGCAAGCGTCGACATTCGGTTGGGAACGATACGTCGGCCTCGCCGGCACGGTGATCGGTATGAAGACCTTCGGAGCTTCGGCACCGTTGAAGGACTTGTTGACGAAGTTCGGCTTCACGCCCGACGGAGTCGTGATGGCGGCGAAACAACAGTTGGCGAAAAACTAAAACAGAAACCGTACCGCAGGGAGTTCGCGGTGATCGAGTATCGGCCGTTTCGAAACAGCGATCCACCTCAGCTTGTGAAACTGTGGCACGAGAGCGGTCTGGGACGGGGTGCGGCTCGTGGATTCAGCTACGAAGCGTTGGATCGACTGCTGATCGGTCAGCATTATTTTGATCCGGCAGGATTACTCGTTGCGTGCGAAGCTGGCAAAGTCGTCGGGTTTGTGCATGCAGGATTTTGCAGCGACGGCGCTGGCACAGGGATCGAGCACGAAGCCGGCGCGATCCATGTGATCGTCGTGCATCCTTCGCACCGACGTACCGGCATCGGTCGCGAACTGTTGACACAAGCTGAGCTGTATTTACGCCAGCTTGGTGCGAACTCGATCCAGGTCGGTGCGGCTCCACCGTGTGACGCGTTCTATCACGGACTGTACGGCGGCGCAGCGGTTTCCGGATTGCTCGAATCGGATGCCGATGCGGCACCGTTTCTCGCGAAGTTAGGGTTTCAGCCGGTGCAGAGATTCATCGTTTTGCAACGCAGCCTGAAGCAGGGCGATCCCATCAGCTTTCGCCTGAGTCTGATCCGCCGCAAGATGGAGACGTTCATCTTTGCGTTGCCCGAGCACCCGACGTTTTGGTGGTTCAGCCGCACTGGTCGTTTAGAGAACGTGCAGTTTCGCCTTGTCCCCAAGACGGGGGGCGACCCCGTCGCTGCTGTGACCGTCAGCGGCATGGACCTGTACGTCGAAACTTGGGGCGAACGAGCCATCGGACTCAGCGAATTGATCGTGAAAGATGTCTCGCGCCGGCAAGGACACGCGCAGGCGCTCCTGATCGAAGTCATCCGCCGCATGCGTCAGGAACAAGTCACCCTGGCCGAGGCCCACATCGCCGAGGACAACGCCGCTGCGCTGGCAACTTTCAAATCCGTCGGTTTCCAACCAGTCGACTGTGGCGTCGTGTATCGCAAAGCATCGACCGAATCGGTCGCCTGAGCATCGCCGGCGTCCCCAAGACAGGCACGACACGCCTGCGATGGAATCATGCTGCCACTCACACACTCGCCGGCGCGTCGTGCTTGGATCAATCCGTCAATCCGAGCCATGTTGCTACGGCAGTGCCATGCCAGTGATCTCGCCGTCTTCAATGCGGATGCGAACGGACTCGCCAGGTTCAAAGTCGCGCAGGTCGTCAGAGCCGCGGCGCATCAGGCGGGCATTCGCCGAGAGTCGAAACGTCTTCAGTTCGCCGTTGCCGAGCAGTACGGAGACCTCACTTTCCTTCGAATCGACCCAGACGAGCGTCCCGATTGAGGTCGGCCCTCCGCCGCCACTACGTGCGCCACCGCGGCCGCGATTCTGCACCCGGCCGGCGTCGGGGTCGCGCTCGAAGTGAATCGTGTAGCGTTGAGTCACGGCGAGGCAAAACCCCTGCTCGTCACTGCAGGCGAAGTACTTGACGGTGAGTCCCAGCGGCTTCCGCTCTTCGCCGATGTTGACCTGGACGAGAAACTCGCGCGGGTCGATGTCAGAATCCAGATCGACTCGCGGGCCGTCCCAGACGCGCGGTGTGACGGCGTCTTCGTCCGCGTCGAACTCGACGTGCAGCGGTTTCACCAGATTGTTCCAGTGGACGTGGTACAGCGGGTCGAGATGAAAGCCGACGGATAACGTTCCGCGACCCGATTGACGCAATGACGCATCCGCCTCAGCGCGTAACTTGGCGTAGAACGGTACCGGCTTTTTGTCGCCATCGTCGGCGAGTTTCGGTTCGATGCGGAGCGCTTCCAATCCCGACGGCCGTTCGATGCGCGGCACAACTCCCTTGGCGGCGACTTGTGATGGCCGTTCCGTTTTGAGTTGCAGGTCTGAAACAAGTGTCGGTTGTTCCACCGAGCCGACCAGTTCTTCGAGATCCCTTCGCAACTCTTCCGGTCGGCTCCATTGCCGGCGACGAACAACCTTGCCTTCGGGGTCGATCACGAATTCTGAATTCGGCGCGTCCCCGAGCGCGTGCTTGAGCGCGTTGTCCATCGTGTCGCAAATCCACGGCACGCGCGATCCGATCGTGCGGCGGGCCTCCTTCACGTGCAGCAACCGCTCGGCCTGCGTGAATGGCTGGACGTAGCCGTCGTTTTCCGGATGGGCGAGCGCTTTGTAAATGTAGAAAAACTTCACGCCCTTGGGTTCGTAGTCGACCGCGACCGTCTCCAGACTGGGGACGTTTCTCAGAAACGGCGGTCAAGTCAGGCAGCCGAAGACCAGCACTGTGTGCTGGCCCTTCAGACTGCTCAAGCGAATTTCCTGACCGTCTTCGGTCAGCCCGGCAATGTCTGGCAGCGAATCGCCGAGTTTCGGTGCACCGGCGTCGAATTGCCGGTTGACCCGTTCGCGAGGACTGACTTCGCGTCGATCCGGATTGTCCTGAGCGAAGATCGCCGGTGTCGCCAGCAACGTGAAACTGAACATGGCAAACAGCGCTCGCATGCTAACTCCCGGGAAGAAATGGCAGATCGGAAAGTAGGTTTCGTCCACGAACGGATTAGAAATCAACACGGTGGCGGCGAAAAAGTTTCGTGGTTTGGCGGGACAGATTTGAAATGATTGGTTCGCACGGCACTGCGGCGGCGGATATCCTGACAAACGGCACATCGGGCACCCTGGCTTAAGACTATGAGTATTTCTCACGTCAGCACAATTGAATCGACCGGCATTGCTTCCGGCGATCCACTGGCTCCCGAATCTCAGCGCGAATGTTGGCTGCGTTTGCGGTCGCTGGTCGAACAGCGAGTGCAATCCGAACGACAGGCGGCCGAGGCCTTTCGATCTGAAGCAGAACGCATCGAGCGCGAATTGACCTCGGCCACGGCCACGCGCACGGCAACTTTCGAACGCGAACGAGCCGCGATTCAGTCCGAGTTCGACAAGGTGGTCGTCGAGGCTGGCACGCAGTTCGCCGAAGATCACCAAGTCGCTCAGCAAGAGTTTCAAGAAGTCCTCTCCGCCATTCAGCAACGAGTGGCCGATGACACCGAAACGGCTCGCAAGAAAAACGAGGAAGACTGCTGGATGGTCACTTCGTACTTCGACGAGGAAGCCGAGGGGAGTCCGAAGGTGCAGTACGACACCTTCTGCATCAACACCGGCAAGACCAACGAGCAACTCAAGATCGAAGAGAACGAACTAAGTGCTCTCAAGGGGCAGGCCGACCTGCTGATGGCCAAGCGTCGACAGAACGTCGAAGTCGAACCCCCCCGGCTGGAGAAGATCGCGCTCACGAATGATCTCGAGACAGCCGCCGCGCAGTTTCATGAAGCGTGCGAGGGACTCAAGACGCAACTGACCTTGCTGGGTCAACTGAAAATCCCCGCGCTGTTTCAGGGAGGCAGGCCCTTCCTGCTGGTTCTTGTCGGTTGGGCCATCCTTTGGGGCATCGCTGCATTTCTGGTCGATCCGAAAGTGCTGCCGGTCGAGAACAATCTCGATCCGCTCGAGTGGCGTTTCCTGGCCGCAGTGTTGATGCTGTTTCCGGTCGGGATCGCGATGGTCATTTTGCTGTCGGTCGGACGAAGTCAATCGGCTCCGATTTATGAGCTGATTTTTGAGCGATTTCTCGTGGCCCAAAAGCACCGACAGCGTTGGCAGAAGTTGGCGGATGCCGAGCGGAAATATCGCGAGGAGAAATTCACCGCGTGGCAAAATGTCGTCACGGCGAAGCGTGAAGCCGGAGTCAAGAAGGCGAACGACGAACTTGCTGCGAGTTTGCAAACAATCGAGCAGCGACGCGCTCAGGAGTCGGCCACGGCGAACCACAAATACCCGCCACTCCTGCAGGCGATCGCGCAACGTCGCGACCAGCAGATGAGCTGGGCCAACACCGAATTCCCACAGCGATTGGAAAAACTCAAGGCGCGATTTGATTGGGATCTCGGCAAGTTTCGTCAGAATCATGCGGTCGAAGTCGCTGCCAACACGCAGCGATTTCAGACCGCCTGGCTGCGGATGGCGGAAGTCTGGCTGGCCGGTTGGCAGCAACTCGAACAAGTCGTCGAGGCAGCGAATCAGACCGTTGACGAATGGTTTCACGATTGGGCTTCGTTGGGCAGCGCCCCGCTGAAGTTGCCGCCAAAGATTCCACCGGCCATCCGGTTGGGAGAGTTTTCTGTTTCGTTGTCTGATGTGCCGGACGGTGTTTCGGAAGAGGAGCAGCTTGTCCCCGAGCGGCAGTCGCTTGAGCTTCCTGCATGTCTGCCGTTTCCGGATCGTCCCTCATTACTGCTCAGGGCCGCGGACGATGGACGCGAGGCCGCGGTCGGCGTCCTGCAAAATGCGATGCTGCGATTTCTGACGACGCTGCCCGGAGGCAAAGTCCGATTCACAATTCTCGATCCCGTTGGCCTGGGGGATAACTTCGCGGCGTTCATGCATCTGGCCGACTACGACGAATTGATGATCACCAACCGCATCTGGACCGAACAAGGTCACATCGAGCACCGGCTGTCAGACCTCACCGAGCACATGGAGAACGTGTTCCAGAAATATCTCCGCAACGAGTTTCGGTCGATCCAGGAATACAACGAACACGCCGGCGAAGTTGCTGAGCCGTACCACATTCTGGTCGTCGCAAACTTTCCGGCGAACTTTAGCGAGGCGGCGGCTCGGCGTTTGGTCAGCATCGCGACCAGCGGTCCGCGCTGCGGTGTGTTTCTGTTGGCAAGTGTCGACATGAAACTCCGTTTGCCGTTGAATTTCGATCTGGGTGATCTGGCGACCAACGCAACGGTCTTCGATTGGACAGGCGCCGCATTTGCCTCTTCGGATGACGAATTGAAGGCCCTGCCGTTGACGCTCGATGCTCCTCCAGGCTCGGACCTGTTCACGAAGCTCGTCAAAGCCGCTGGGCACGAATCGAAAGACGCGCGGCGAGTCGAAGTCGCATTCGAGCGAATCGCGCCGAAGGACACGCAGTTGTGGGTCAGCGACACTCGCGGCGGATTGGATGTGCCGCTCGGCCGAGCTGGCGCCACGAAGCTGCAACATCTTCGGTTGGGCAAAGGGACTTCGCAGCACGTGCTCATCGCCGGCAAGACGGGTTCCGGAAAATCGACGTTTCTGCACATTCTGATCACGAACGCCTCGCTGCATTACGGTCCCGACCAGTTGCACTTCTACCTGATCGACTTCAAGAAGGGGGTCGAGTTCAAAACTTACGCGACTCACGAATTGCCGCACGCGCGAGTGATCGCCATCGAGAGCGACCGCGAATTTGGGGTCAGCGTGCTTGAACGGCTGGACGCGATTTTGAAAGAGCGCGGCGATTTGTTCCGCGAAGTTGGAGTGCAGGACCTCGCCGGTTTCCGCGATGCCCGACCCGAAGTCCCCATGCCGCGATTGCTGTTGATCGTTGACGAGTTTCAAGAGTTCTTCGTCGAAGACGATAAACACTCGCAGACCGCCGCGCTGCTGCTCGATCGATTGGTCCGACAAGGCCGAGCGTTCGGAGTGCATGTGCTGCTCGGTTCACAAACGCTCGGCGGAGCGTACTCGCTGGCCCGCAGCACGCTCGGCCAGATGGCGGTCCGCATCGCGCTGCAATGCAGTGAGAGCGACGCGCACCTGATCCTGTCCGAAGATAACACGGCGGCTCGATTACTGACTCGTCCCGGCGAAGCGATTTACAACGACGCCAACGGAATGCTCGAAGGCAACCACCCGTTTCAGATCGCATGGCTCGAAGACGACCGACGCGATTTTCATCTCGGCCGAGTGCAACAACTGTCTCAAAACCGGCACGTGCAAATGCCGCCAGCAATCGTCTTCGAAGGAAACATCCCGGCCGATCCGCACCGCAACATCGAGCTTTCGCGACTCATCGATGCTCCGCAGTGGGAAGCTCCGCTGCGAGAGCGCGTGGCGTGGCTGGGTGAAGCGGTGGCGATCAAAGATCCGACAGCGATCACGTTTCATCCACAGGCCGGGCAGAACCTGCTGGTCGTCGGACAGAGCGATCTCGCGACCGTTGGCCTGTTGGCAACCAGCCTTATCAGCCTCGCCTGCCAGATTCCTCCGAACGCTGTGTCAGGGGAGCCGCGAGTCGCCACGTTCGTCGTCCTCGATGGTAACTTCGGCGGAGTTTCGACAGAGACTTGGAAGGAACTCCAAGCTGCTCTGCCGCACGAAGTCACGCTCGGGGAACCACGCGACGTGCCGGCCGTCCTCACAAAGCTCACCACCGAATTGACGAGACGCGAGCAATCGGGTTCGCGCGACGACCTACCGATCTTCGTCGTGATCTTTAATCTCGGCCGCTTTCGCGATCTGAAGAAATCGGACGACGACATGGGTTTCAGCTTCGGCAGCGGCGAAAAGAAAGTGAGCCCCGGCAAGCAGTTCACCGATCTGCTCAAGAACGGTCCGGGATTCGGGATCCACACGCTCGTTTGGAGCGACACGTACAACAACGTCAGCCGCTGGTTCAGTTCGCAAACGCTGCGCGAGTTCGAAATGAGAATCGTGTTCCAGTTGAGCGCGTCCGATTCCAGCAACCTGATCGACAGTCCGCTGGCCAGCAAGCTCGGTCCGAACCGGGCGATCCTGCATTCGGTCGATCAAGGAAGTAACGAGAAATTCCGCCCCTACGGTCCGCCAAGCCCCGAATGGTTGTCCGACGTCGCGGCACGCCTGCGCCCGACCGCCCCCAACCAGGACGTTGACGAACCACTGGCCGTCGGTGAAGACCTATCGCAATTTACGATTTTGTAGCCCTTTTGGAGTGCGGTGTGTCAGCATCGCTTGGGAATTTTCCCACCGTAGATTCACAGCGGTGCTGACACACCACCCTCCAAAGTCAATCCTATGCGAATCTTTCCCGTCATTTGGCTCGCCGTTGCAGTCTCTTCTGTCTCGGGTGCCGAACGGCCGCAGGTCGTCGTCAGTGACCAAGCTCGCCGCATTCATTCGTCCGGCTTCGTTTTCGACGGTCACAACGACTTGCCGTGGGAGGTGCGGCAGCGCGCCGGAGGTTCGTTCGACAAGGCGGACCTCGCCGCAGGTGTGCCGCGATTTCACACGGACATTCCGCGACTTCGTGTCGGCAACGTCGGTGCGCAGTTTTGGGCAGCGTACGTCCCTGCTGAGACGTCCAAGGAAAACCGCGCCTTCACCATGACGCTCGAACAGATCGCGATCATTCACGCCATGGTCAAGCGATATCCCGATGTCTTCGAGTTTGCGAAGACCGCCGACAGCGTCCTTCGCATTCAAAAGTCTGGCAAGATTGCCTCGCTGATCGGTGTTGAAGGAGGTCACTCGATCGAGAATTCGCTCGACAAGCTGCGGCGACTGCGCGAGCTCGGCGTCGGCTACATGACGCTGACGCATTCGGACACGCTGGCCTGGGTCGATGCGGCCACCGACGAAGCCAAGCACGGCGGCCTGACCGAATTCGGCGAAGAGGTCGTCCGCGAAATGAATCGGCTGGGCATGATGGTCGACCTGTCGCACGTCTCGTCCGACACGATGCGCGACGCGCTGCGTGTGACAAAAGCTCCGATCATCTTCTCCCACTCGTCCGCGCGAGCCGTGGCCGATCATCCACGCAATGTGCCCGATGACATTCTGAAATTGACCGCCAAGAATGGCGGCGTCGTGATGGTCAATTTCTACTCCGGTTTCATTCACCCCGAATCGGCCAAGCGCCGAGCCAACATGTTCGCGGTCACTCGCGAGCTGAAGAAAAAGTTTCCCGACGAGCAGGACTATCAGGCCGCTCGCAAACGCTGGATCACGGAAAACCCGATCGAATCCGGCGATGTATTCGATGTCGCCGATCATATCGAGCACATTGTCAAAGTCGCCGGCATCGACCATGTCGGCCTCGGTTCCGATTTCGACGGCATCGACAAGGTCCCCAAACAATTGGAAGACGTCTCGAAGTATCCCGTTATCACACAAGTGCTGCTCGATCGTGGCTATTCTGCTGCGCAGATTCACCAACTGATGAGCGGCAATGTGTTGCGGGTCATGCGACGATCCGAAGAAGTCGCTCGCGAGTTAGCCAAGGAATAGCCGGCACGCCACAGGCGCCGATTGCGAAATCTGAAACCAGGGGCTCTTGTGATGTCCGTCGATGCCACGACTGCTCGCCGCCGCTTTCGATCGTCGCGCCGTGAATGGATTTTGGGATCGGGCTTCGGTGCGGTGTGGCTGTTGCTGTGGTCAGCGTTCACGCTGATGTTCGACGGCATGATCGTGTACTTCTCGGCGACGACGCTTTTGGCTCAGACGTATCCCGACGTACCCGGCGAAATCACGCACAGCGAAGTGCGCCGCGAATTCGACAACGAACGGGATTCGTTCCACCCCGAAGTCCGGTATCGCTATCAAGTCGATGGCCGGGACTTCACTGGCGAGCGGGTACACTTCTACGGGTTTGGAGACGGCAATGCCCGCAGTGCGAAAGAGGTGATTGCCAAATTGCCAGTCGGTCAGCGCGTCGCCGTTTTCTACAACCCACGTGATCCCGGCAACGCGGCGCTGCAACGAATGCTTGACGGGCGTCTGCTGTTCCTCCCGTTGCTCTTGCTGCCTTTCAACCTGATCATGGTTGCTGGCTGGATCTGGGTCGCGCGTCGCCTGGCCGGCGTCAGCTCGCTGCCGCTGCGGCGCGAGTCGGATCGGTGGTTGGTGCTCCCCACTAATGGTCAGCCCTTGATCGTGGCCCTGATTGCGAGCGGAGTGTTGAGCATCGTGGCGATGTTTGTCGTGGGATTTGGCGGTTGGTCCGAAGATTTGAGCGTCATGATCACTGTCTGGGCGACCGTGATCGTGTTGAGCATTATGGCATTCAGGCACACACGGTCGCTGGTCCTTCGTGAGCCGCCGGTTTTAGTCCTGGACGACGCTCTAGAAACGGTCACGTGGCCGTCATCCACAAACACGCCCGAGTTGTCGTTGCCGCGCTCACGATTGCTCGGCGTTGAAATCGACGATTTGCCGCAAATCGAAAACGACCAGCAGGCGTGGGACTTCTCGATCTTGTTGTCGTTTAACGATGACAACGGTCAACCTGCGAAACGATTAGTTTTGAAGACGACCAGCGGCACCGAGGCAGCGGCGCTCGCAGACTGGTTGGACGATTGGGTGGGCCGTTCCGCCAAGCAGGATTCGGATCGGCTGGAACAAAACGGATGAAGTGCATGGGTGATACCCACAACTGTCGAGCGTCACGGCTGACACTGCCGTGGCACTCGTGATACATTTTGGTGAACTCGTTCATCTAGGAGCCTTCGGTATGCGGTCGTGGTTGCTGGCAGCCAGTTGTCTGCTGATGTCCTTCGGTCAGCTGACTGCGGCCGAGCCGGTGCCTTCCAAGAAGATCGTGCTCATCGCCGGCCCGATCACCGGTCATGGCAAGCACGCCCACGAGTACGAAAAGAGCGTGATCCTGCTCAAGCATCTGCTCGACACATCGCCCAGTACGAAGGGCAAGGTCGCCGTCGAGACGCACTTCAAAGGCTGGCCCGCCGACGAGAAGACGCTCGATGATGCCGCGACGATCGTGATGATCTCGGACGGCGGAGATCGCAACGCGACCGACCATCCGCTGTACGTCGGCGAGCGATTTCAAACGCTCGAACGGCAGATGAAGCACGGTTGCGGGTTCGTTCAATTTCACTGGGCGACGTTCAACCCCAGCCGAGTTCACGATCAGATCACCGAATGGGTCGGTGGCTACTTCGACTACGAAAAGGGCACGGCTGCGAACAAGTGGTTCTCGGCGATCAGCACCTGGGACGCGAACGTGACGCTCGGTAACGCCGAGCACCCGGTCGCGCGCGGCGTGAAGCCGTTCGCGGCTCGCGAAGAGTTTTATTTCAACCTCCGCTTCCGTGACGGCGATGACCGAGTGAAACCGATCTGGCTGACGAAGCCGCCGGGACAACAAAAAGACCACGTCGTCGCCTGGGCCGTCGAACGCAAAGATGGTGGCCGAGGCTTCGGGACGACCGGCGGACACTTCTTTCAAAACTGGTGGGACGACAATTTCCGCCGCACGATCCTCAACGCGATCGTCTGGACGGCCGGCGTTGAAGTCCCCGCCGGCGGAATTGTCTCGACGATGGAGGAGCCGATTCGCGTGTTGATCGTCACGGGGCACAATCATCCTGCTCACGACTGGCGGAAGACGACCGCCGCGTTGATCCCGGTCCTCGAACAAGACCCGCGCGTCTGGGTCGAGGTGACCGAGAACCCGGAAGACTTGGCAACGATGAAACGCTACGACGCTCTTGTCCTCAACTACAGCAGTTGGGATCGCCCCGGTCTGAGCGATGCGGCGAAGGCGGGACTCAAGAAATTCCTCGATGACGGAGGCGGACTGTCGATCATGCACTTCGCGAACGGAAGTTGGACCGACACGCTGCCCAACAAGGAAGCTGACTGGCCAGAGTTCCGCACGCAGATCGTCCGCCGCATCTGGGATCACAAACCGGGGTTGAGCGGTCACGATGCGTTCGGCAAGTTGCAAGTCGATCTTACCGCCGCTGGCGCGAAGCATCCCGTCACCGCCGGCCTGGCGTCGTTTGAGACCGACGACGAACTTTATTTTCGTCAGCAGGGCGCGCTGCCGATCGTGCCGCTCGTTACGGCTCACTCGAAAGTCACGAAGCAAGACGAACCGTTGGCGTGGGCCTACGACGTTTCGAAGTCGCGTGTTTTTCAAACGGTGCTCGGTCATGCGGACGTTTCGGTCCGCAAAGCGGGAGCGTTGATCCGTCGCGGCACCGTTTGGTCCGCACGGCGCGAGCCGCTCAGTTTCGATCCGCCAGTCGCGATCACAGAGAACACGCTCTTTCGAGCCGGCAGTCCGTGGACTTTGGACGAATCGCTGAAACGTGGCGGAGTCACGACAATCGAAAAGCCAGTTCGCAAATCGAACTCGGCCGTTATCGAGGGCAAGTTCGGAAAAGGACTCGACGCGCGAATTGGCGGAGCGTTCGTGAATCATCGCGACGACTTCCGCAAGCTGCCGCTCACGGTCGATCTGTGGGTGAAGCTCGATAGCAAAGGCTCGTACAACATCCTGGTTGCGAACGAACTGAAGTCGTCGCCGACGCACTGGGAACTCTTCACGATGCCCAGCACAGGACATCTGACAGTTTACGCGCCGGGACTGGCTCCCGATCACGTCCGCGCGACGACCGACATCGCGGACGGCAAATGGCATTACGTCGCAATGCAGTTCGAATCAGCTCGCATCCGCTTGTTCGTGGACGGCAAACAAGTCGCCGATCAAGCCGTGAAAGCCAAAGAGGGAGCGTTCGGTTCAGAGTTGAAGCCGGCGCAAGAAGAATTGGCAATCGGCTCGCTGGTTGATCAAGTCATCGGCTGCGACGGTACGATCGATGAGCTACGTCTCTCACGCGGCGTCCGGCCGATCAGCGGTGTGCCGAGCGAAGCGTTGACGGCGGATGACTCCACAATCGCACTCTGGAACTTTGACGCACTGACCGATGGCGGCAGCTTTGTCGATCGGTCGGCGAACAAGCTCAAGGCATGGCTCCCCGGCAGCCAAGATGGGGATCCGGCGTCTGCAAAAAAAAAGTAGCTGATCGTGGGGGACGCAGCTTGCCTCGGCAGCCGACGCAAGCCGCGTCGGCCACGAAGCCAGGCAAGATCACCGGTCATTGGGGTGAGGACGCGGTTGGCTTTCGTTGGACTGAACAAGATTCGGTCGATGATCGGCTGTCGCAAATGGATGTCGGCCAGTTTTATTCGGCCACGATCTGGACCCCGCAGGAGATGACGCTCAAAGGGATCGCCGTGCGCATCGGCGAAAACTCCGAAGCAGCGGTCTTGTTCGACACAGAGCTGCTGCGTGTCGTCTGCGGCTGGAGCGGTGAACGATTCTTGGAGTTCAATCCGGCTCGTTACGGCATCATCGGGCCTCCCAAGGTCGGCAGCACGCCGACGTTTCATTCGCCGAGACAACCGGGCTGGTCGCTCAACGGCAAGTTTGATGACCCGCGTGCAAAACCATTTGGCCCGCTGCCGCGCGAGTGGGCCAAGTATCGCGGCCTGCATCGGCACGGCGATCGAATCGTCTTTGAGTACACCGTCGGGCCGAAGCAAGTTGCCGTGTTGGACTCTCCATGGATCGAAACGCTCGGCGAGGAAAGAGTCATCACGCGCGAACTGGAGATAGCACCGAGCGAAACAGAACTCGAACTGCTCGTGGCAGCGGCGGGGACTCCGGTACTGTTGGAGTGCGGACCGGACGCGGCCACGCTCGACCGCCGCGACGGTCGGCCGGTCACGGTCAAGGTTGCGAAGCACGATCGATTGGTCCGCTTGAAATTATTGCTGCCGTTCTCGGCGGAATCCGTACCGTCAGTGTTCAAGCAGAATCAGGACGGAACACGGAAGCCACGGATCGATACGGATGAAAACTCGTTGCGCCGGTTTGTGAAGCCGGGCCCGGCTCGTTGGACGACGCCCATCACAACAAGCGGTGTCGTGTCGAACAAAGAGGACGCGCTGGTCGTCGATACGCTCACGCTGCCGTTCGACAATCCGCACAAGGCGCTGATGTTTGTCAGCGGACACGACTTCTTCAGTAGGCCAACTGGTCGGGACGGAGTCCCAACCTACGACGCAGCCATCTGCACGTTGCACGGTGACGTGTGGCTCGTCAATGGCATCGACAGCAAGTTGGAGAAGCTCATCTGGAAGCGATTCGCGACCGGGTTGTTTCAGCCGCTCGGTTTGAGGATCGTCAAGAATCAGATTTATGTCGTCGGCCGAGACCAGATCACTCGGTTACACGATCTCAACGGTGACGGCGAAGCGGACTGGTACGAGAACTTCAACAACGACGCACACGTCAGCGCGAATGGGCATGAGTATGTGACGTGCCTCGAAACGGACCGTGACGGCTGGTTCTATTTCGTCAAAGGGAACTGCGACGGTAAGCACGATCACGACGGTTGTCTGCTGCGCGTCTCGCCTGATGGAGCGAAGCTGGAGGTTGTTGCGACCGGCTTTCGTAATGCGAATGGGATCGGCATCGGGCCGGTTGGTCGCGGCGGCCAGGAGATTCTTACGGTTGCCCCACAGGAGGGAGAATGGACCCCTGGCTCGGCGATCTTTGAAGCGGTGCGCGGCGGCTTTCACGGTTACGCGCCGTCGGCTCATCGCTCACCGGCACCGACGGAGTTCGCGCAGCCGCTCTGTTGGATTCCGCGATTGCAGGACAACTCGTGCGGCGGCCAAGTTTGGGTTCCACCGGGTCAATGGGGACCGCTCGGCGGACAGATGTTGCATTTGTCCTATGGAACCAGCCGCGTATTCCTCATTCCGCGTGAAAGTGTTGTAGGCACAATGACAGTTCAAGGAGCCACCGTCCCTCTGCCGTTGTCATTCGAATCGGGGGTGATGCGCGGCCGGTTTCATCCCAGCAACGGGCACTTGTTTGTCAGTGGCCTGCGCGGCTGGGTCAGCAACGCGGCGAAGGACGGTTGCTTTCAACGAGTGCGAGCAACCAACAAACAACCGCTCGACGTGCCGGTGTCGTTCGAGTCGCATCGCAACGGTGTCCTGCTTCGGTTCAGCGATCCGCTGAATGCCGAAATGGCTGAGGACATCGACAACTACCGCGTGCAGCGTTGGAACTACCGCTGGTCGGCCGCGTATGGCTCGCCGGAACTGAAAGTCTCGAACCCGCGCGAGGAGGGACGTGACGAAGTCGAGGTGCTCAGTGCGACGCACGTCCGCAATCTCAAGGGTGGCGATGGCGTATTTCTCGAACTGAACGACATGCGGCCGGTGAATCAACTGTCGATTCAGATGACGCTAAAAAGTTTGCTCGGTCAGTCCATTGAGCGGCGATTGGACGCGACGATCCACGGGGTTCGATCCGAAGAGTTTGAATTCGATCGTAAGCCACCACGACCGCGGCCTGGATTACTGACTGCCGACGAGCAACAGCTTTTAGTCGCCGGTATTCGTTGCGATTTCGTTGGACAAGCTGGCAGCTTGCCTCAAGTGCGGCGAATGGCCGCCTGGAAGTTTGAGCCACGCGAAGTTGCGGGAGTGCGCGAGATCGTTGCCAGCGGATTCCTCGTCGCATCGCGTCGCGGCAAGTATCGCCTCTCGGCGGAGTGCGGCCCAGATGTCGAAGTTTCGGTCGGCGATCAAATCGTCTGGCGATCGTCGGACGAGAAGCCTCGCGAGATCGAACTGCCGCGCGGGCACAGCCGATTGAAGATCAGGCAACAAGTCGTCGCCGATCAATCGGCTGCGTTGCGGCTGCTTTGGAGCGGCGCGGACTTTGAGACCGAACCGATTCCGCCCACCTCGTTGTTTTGCGAACCGTTGTCCGATGAGGTCGAGTCCGCTCGGCTGGGTCGCGAATTCTTCGCGCGGCATCAATGCGTCCGCTGCCATCGCGTATCGGCCGACGTGCTCGCCTCGCGCGAGTCGATGCCGGAGTTGCATGCGGAGGCACCCGACTTGATCGGCGTGGGTTCGCGTCTGCGCGGAGATTGGATTGCGCAGTGGATGCTGAACCCGAAGCGCATGCGAAGTGATGCTCGAATGCCGCAACTCTTCCCCGACAAGCAGACCGACGAGCACCGGCAGCAAGCGTCCGATGTCGCCGCGTATTTGATCTCACTTGGCATCCCGGCCGAGGGCGATCCCGGTCCCACTTCGTTGCGCATCGAGGGCCTACCGGAGGAACTTGCGTTGAGGACCGGTCTAAAACACTGGGAGAACCTCGGCTGCATCGGGTGCCATCAACTTGCCCCACAAACTGAGACGCCGGCTGAATGGCGAACGTCGTTGCATTTTGTCCGCGAGAAATTTCTGCCCGGTGAATTGAGTCGCTTTCTGCAACAGCCGCAGCGTCACTTCTCATGGAGTCGAATGCCCGACTTCGGCCTCACCGAACTGGAGGCGGATTCACTTTCGAATGTCATTACACAGCGGATTGATGAGGGAAAACAGCCGCCAATGAAACTTCCGGCTGGCGACACCGCACGCGGGCAAAAGCTATTTGCATCGCTCGGCTGTCGGCAGTGTCATCGCGTGTCGCGCAATGAACCGCTGCCACAACCGCATTTGCCGTCGGTCTTCGGCAAGCTGGTCGCTCACGGTTGCTTGACCGACGGCGAACACGGATCTTCAACGACGCGTATTCCGGAATTCCATTTCAATCCAGCACAACGATCGGTTTTACAAGCGTTCTTGCGAACAGACGAACGAACGCTCGCTAGTGATACGCCGGACGCCACTTCGCGCCGGTTTGTGGCCGAGTTGCGATGCGCCGTCTGCCATCCGCGCGACGGACGCATGAGTTTGCTTCCTGAAATCCTGGCCGAGGAAGGTGAGACTGGCCGGCCTTCCGAGATTCTGCCGAATCTCACTTGGGCTGGCGAAAAGTTGCACGTGGCCTGGGTTCATTCGCTGCTCTCCGGTCAAATCGCCGAGCGTCCGCGACCGTGGATGAAGCTGCGGATGCCGAACTTCCCCGCGCGAGCGAAGTCGCTGGCCGAAGGACTCGCTCGTGAGCACGGCCTGTCGAGCGATCCGCCGCCGCGACCAAACGCCGATCCCGATCTCGCTGAGATTGGCGAGGTTCTAGCGACACGAGCCGGAATGCTCGATTGCCGACAATGTCATCCGATCGGCTCGCTGCCGCCGACGGGCGATAAGAACACATTGCTCGCACCGGGCATTAACTTCGCGCTGACGCGCGAGCGAATCCGCTACGACTTCTACCGCCGATTCACGCTCGATCCGCCGCGATACGATGTCTCCACGCGGATGCCGAAGCTCGCCGCCGAAGGGCGCACGACCAAGGTCAAAGACATCCTCGATGGAGATGCTCGACAACAGTTCGAAGCGGTGTGGCACTATTTACAAACGGTGCCGAACGCAACTGCAGACCCGTAGGGTGAGCCAGCCATCGGGCGGCCCTCCATTCCAAGAACAGGGCCGCAGGAGGGCGAACTCGGCGCGAGGTATCAGGCCGGAGTCTCGACTCGTGGTGGGGTACCCGATGGTTGACCCACCCTGCGCGGGGCGGCGCTTTCGCTGTGATCGTGGCCATCGTAGACGCCGAAGTCGGCGAAGAAGTAGCGCTTGAGCAAGCGATAGGCCCAGCTCTTCTCTGGTATCGCATGGCCGGGGTTGTATTGCGACGTGCGAGTCACCATCGCTTGCAGTTCGGCCATCGCGGTCTGGCGGGCGGTGGTGTCCTTGGCTTCGTGGAGCACGACGAGGTTGTGCAGCAGGTCCGGGCGTTCGAGCACGATGCAGCCGCGTGTTGTCTTTTGGGCCAGCGAGCGGAAGTCGCGCAGGAATTCCGAGCCCATGATCTTCTCGCCGAGGGTGCGCGATTCGTCGTGGATCGACTCTTTCGCGAATTGAATGATCGGGCACGGCTCGATCCCGCCCCACGGGTTGATGTGATGGCTGATGCCGGTGGCGGCAGGGCAGAGGGCTTGGCCTTCGCCGTCAAAGTAGGCATCGACGATGGCGATCGGTTTCTTCGCACGCATCTCGACGACGAACTTACGGATTTGAAGCTGCTGTTCCGGAGTCAGGCAGAGATCGGGGCAGGCGTCCGGGCCCATCGGGCGATAGACGTGGAACCATGTGTAGAACACCCCCATCTCAATCAGGCGATCGACCCATTTCTCGGTAACGAGGTCGTCGATGTTCGTTTTGCAGACGCTGGTGCAGACGCCGGTCAGCAGGTTGTTGCGCAGACAGGCTTCGATCCCTTGCATGGTCTTGCTGAGCACTCCGCCACGGCCGCGGCGTTCGTCGCTGACGATCTCGCTCCCTTCGACGCTGATCAGCGGCGTGACATTTCCGATGCGACGCATCTCGCGAGCGACCTCGTCGGTGATGAAGTGGCCGTTGGTGAAGACTTGGAAATAGCAGTCGGGATGCGCGGCCAGCATGTCGAGCAATTGCGGGTGCATAAATGGCTCGCCACCGACGATGCCGAAGAAGACGTTCCCCATCTGCTTGGCCTCGCGGACGAGGCGATTCCAGGCGTCGAGGCTAATCTTCTCTTGCTTGGCAGAGACATCGACCCAGCAGCCTTGGCAACGCAGGTTGCAGGTGTTGAGAATCGAGACGTACAAGAACGGCGGAAAGAATTGCCCTTTCTTCATCCGGCGTTTGTATTTGATGACCGACAGCGTCCCTTTGACCCCCATGTTCCACAGGAACTTGGCGACCAGCCGCTTGTTGGTTTCCAGCAGCACTCGTTTGGCCATTCGCAGATACATGAAAGGCTTTGCAAAAGTCAGAGGTCAGAAATTAGAGGTCAGCGGACAGGGCAGTATTCTAGGATTCACGGGATGCAATGACGAATGACGAAGCCTGAATGACGAAAGAATGATGAAATCCGAAGCAACACGAATGACATCACGACGACTGGCGATCCGCATCCGCTTCGCAGCGTTGTTGGCCGTATTGGCGATTTACCCGGCCCGCGCTGGCGAAAGGCTGACTTTCGAGGGAACCATTAAATTCTCGGTTCGCCCGCAGTCGCAGTTGGACTTTTGGGAGCCAGAGAGTTCCGTGGCCGACTCCGGCCCGAAGCCGGAAGGCCGAGCGGTTCGACTGCGCGGTGAGACCGGCGGCGGATTTGCGGTCAACGCGACGTCGATCGCTGCGGATTGGCGACAGGTGGAGTCGATCGGGCTGTGGTTGCATCGGTCGGCTGAAGAGGCGAAGGAGCATCCGACGGTCGAACTGACGTTGCGTCTGTCGGAAGAGGATCAAAAAGCCTCGTTCTGGCGACGAATTGAAGTTTCGCACGTCGGTTGGCAGAAGCTGGTCCTGCCGTTGGAGTGGTTCGTCTGGAGCGAAGGTCGCAGGCCGCATTGGGAGAAGGTGAAGCTGGTCGGCGTGCAGTTGCGCGATCCGGGAACGGTGACCTTCGACACCGTTTGGACCGAGCTGTCCGCTCAACTGCACAATGAGTTTCTTGCGACCGAAAATCTGACAAAGCTCGCGTTCCCGAAACTTGAGTCATCGACCATTCGGACTCTGGAAACCCGCGATGTGCAACTCGTCACGAACGCGGGAGCGCTCGAAATGGAGCGGCTCGCGACGCATTTAGGGACCGTCGCACAGCGACTGCATCGTGAGTTGCCGTTTCTTACAGAACCGTCGCGCGGCGCGGCGCTGTTTATTTTCCAAGAGCGTGCGGAGTATCAACGCTTCGCGCCGCGAATCGCCCGGCAACTCAATTCACGACTCGATCCACCAGAGGCCGGTGGCTACACGCTGCAGGGGGTCAGCAGTTCGTGGTGGGATGAGAGACAGGGCTCGCTGCGTCCGGTCTACACGCATGAGTTCGTTCACGGCTATCTGTCGCGGGCGTTGCCTCTGTCGACGAATGGCGACTGGCTGCAGGAGGGTCTGGCCGCTCACATTCAATTGGAATTTCATCCGCAAGAGAATCTGAGTCAGATTGTTCGCGACGGCCTGAAGTCGGCCAGCATGCCTCTCGTTGAGTTGTGCAGCGGCCGACCGATCAACACGTCTCGGTACTGGCAAGCAGCCACGCTTTGGCAGTTTTTCTTGAGTGAGCCACGATTTCGCTCAAAGCTGAAAGAGTTAGTCGAACGGCTCGCCGCAGCGAACTCGACCAATCTCGGCCCGCATCTGGAGCCTCTGTGGGAGACGGACTTCGACAAGCTGACCACCGATTGGCGAGCATTCTGCGAACAGCGGTTTCGACCTGACAAATAGACGAGCGGTTCGCTCACAATTTCGCAGGCGGGGGTTTATGCTGCCGAGCCTGCGTGTCCTCGACAATGTCATCCGCTGCCCGAAGGAGCCCGCCATGCGTCTGATTGCCTTGCTGTGTTTGATTCTCGCACTCGGTTCGCCGCTGCTGGCGGGTGATTGGCCGAACTGGCGTGGGCCGGGCTTTGATGGCGTCGCGGTGGGCACGGGGTTTCCGACGGAATGGAGTGCCACCAAGAACGTTGCCTGGAAGGTCGAATTACCGGGCAAGGGGTCATCGACTCCGATTGTCTGGGGCAAGCAGATCTTTTTGACAAGCGGGGTCGATGGGAAAAACGCTTTGCAGGCCTTCAATCGCGAAGGCAAGGAACAGTGGCGAGTCGTGATCGGCTCCGAGCGGCCCGGCAAGAACAAGAAAGCTTCGGGGTGCAATCCGTCCTGCGTAACCGACGGCGAACATGTCTTCGCTTACTTCAAGAGCGGCGATCTGGCCTGCGTCGACTTCGCGGGCAAGATCATTTGGCAGACCAACATCCAATCCAAGTACGGCGAGGACACGCTGTGGTGGGACTTGGGAACTTCCCCCGTGTTGACGAAAGCTCATTGCGTCGTGACGGTGATGCAAACCGGCCCGTCGTACCTCGTCGCCTTCGAGAAGGCCACTGGCAAAGTCGCGTGGAAGGAAGACCGCAATCTCGACGCGCCGGAAGAGGCGGCTCAGAGCTATTCGACGCCGGTGGTGCTCAATGACAAGGGCACAGAAACGCTAGTGGTGCTCGGTGCGGATCATGTCACTGCTCATGACGCTGCGAATGGTAAAGAATTGTGGCGCGTCGGCGGGTTGAATCCGACGGGACATAAGTATTTTCGTTCGATCGCTTCAGCGGTAGTTCACAATGGAGTGGTCGTTGCTCCGTACGCTCGCGCGGAAACCGTGACAGCGACCAAGCTCGGCGGCACCGGCGATGTGACTAAGTCGCATGTCGTGTGGACCAAAAAAGGAAACGGCTCTGATGTTCCGACTCCCGCCGCAGCGGATGGCAAGGTCTACGTTTTGAATGACCGCGGGGTATTGAGTTGTCTGGAAATCGCCACTGGTAAGGAAATCTGGTCCGGCCAAGCCGAGAAGAATCGCGGCAACTTCAGTTCGTCGCCGGTTCTCGCAGACGGCAAGATCTACATCACTCGCGAAGACGGCAAGACATTTGTGCTGGCTCAAGGAGATGAGTTCAAAGTACTTTCTGCGAATGAACTTGATGGCACGCAGACCGTCGCCACGCCGGTCTTCGTCGATGGCAAGATCCTGATCCGTACTGACACACATCTGTTTTGCATTGGTGGCTGATGCTGCCATTGCAGAATGGACGCCTTTACCCGTCTCAAACGGCGGCAGACACCGGTTGGGCAAGAGTGCCCAGCCTACGAAAGTCCACACGGGAGTTGCTTTATGCGTCTATTTTTTTTGCTGGCTGTTGTGGGATTCTGTTGGCTCACAGCCAATCTTTCGGCGAGTGACTGGCCGAATTGGCGTGGCCCGGATCGTGATGACGTGTCGAAGGAAACCGGCTTGCTCAAAGAGTGGCCGAAGGAAGGGCCGCCTCGCGTGTGGTTGAACTCCGACGTCGGGATGGGCTATTCGGGAGTCTCGATCGCCGGCGGCAAGCTGTTCACGATGGGGGCTCGCGAGGACACCGAGTTCCTGATCTGCCTTGACCCCAACGACGGCAAGGAATTGTGGTCGGCACGCATCGGAACACGGCTTGGTAACAACTGGGGCGACGGACCACGAGGTACTCCGTCAGTGGACGGCGGTCGCGTGTACGCGATGGGGGGCCAAGGGACGCTGATCTGTGCTGAAGTCGCCAGCGGAGAGGTCAATTGGACCAAAACGATGACCTCACTGGGTGGCAAGAAGCCAGGCTGGGGCTACTGCGAATCGGTGCTGGTAGACGGCCCACGTGTCGTCTGTACGCCGGGCGGAAGCGAGGGGGCGATCGTCGCGCTGAATCAACAAAACGGCGAGGTTCTGTGGCAATCGAAAGAAGTCACGAATGGAGCTCAATACGCCACGGTGACGCCCATCGAGCACAACGGGCAGCGACAGTACCTGCAACTCTTCACCAATTCGTTGGTCGCGGTCGCAGCCGAGAGCGGCAAGCTGCTCTGGAAGACCGACTGGCCGGATGGCCGAACTGCCGTGATCCCAACGCCGATCTTTCACGACGGTCATGTCTTCATCACGTCCGGCTACGGAGCTGGCTGCAAGCTGACGAAGGTTGGCCCAGACAACAAAGTCGAAGACGTTTACTCCAACAAAGACATGCAAAATCATCACGGCGGAACGCTTCGCATCGGTGATTACGTCTATGGCAGTTCGGAGCGAAACTGGGTCTGCATGGACTTCAAGACGGGCAAAACTGCGTGGGTCGAACGGCGAATCTTCGGCAAAGGAAGCGTGACGTCCGCCGACGGCATGCTGTACTGCCTCGACGAAAACAATGGCGAAGTTGTGCTTGTTGATGCCTCGCCCGAGGGCTGGAAAGAACATGGCCGCTTCAAACTCGAGGCGCAGTCCGCCAAGCGCAGCCGACAGGGCAAGGTCTGGACACACCCAGTCGTCAGCAACGGCAAGCTGTTCCTGCGCGATCAGGAATTGCTGTCCTGTTATGACGTGAAGGCGAAGTAAGAAAACCTCAACATCGTTGCCACCATCACCAGGGCTGAGTGTGACAAACAAGGAAGACTCTCATGATTCGCACGAAAGAAAAACTGGCTCGTGGTGAGACGGTTCGCTACATGGCTCTGGGCCGAGTGCTGCATCACAACGTGATCAATATGATCGGCTTCAATGGAGGCTTCGATGGGCTGTGGCTCGACCACGAACACGTCGGGTTCTCGATGGAGAATCTGGAGATCGCCTGCACGGCGGCACGCAGCCAAAACCTTGACTGCTTTGTCCGCATCGCACCCACTGATTACGCCTTGTTTACGAAATGCCTCGAAGCCGGCGCTGGCGGCATCATGGCCGCCATGGTCTATTCCGCCGAGCAGGCCGAACAGATCGTGCGTTGGACGAAGTTTGCTCCGCGAGGTAATCGCGGGTTGAACGTCAGCGGCTTCGACGGCCGCTACACGTTGTTGCCGCTCGCCAAGTTCACGCAGGAAGCAAACCAAAACAATTTCCTGGCGATTCAGATCGAGACTCTCGAATCCGTGGCGTGCGTGGACGCGATCGCCGCGATCGACGGCGTGGACCTGTTGTTCGTCGGCCCCTCCGATCTGAGCCAGGCTCTGGGAGTGACCGGCGACTTCATGCACCCGAAGTGCCAAGAGGCCATCGACAAGGTCGCTGCCGCCTGTCGCAAGCACAACAAGCCGTGGGGCGCGGTCACTCCGAATGCCGAGCACTGCGAGATGCTGTACTCGAAAGGCTGTCGGATGCTGTCCGTGTCAAATGACTCGCGCGTCGTCCAGGCTGGGCTGAACGCAGTGAAGACGAACTTCGCCAAGTTCTTTACAACGTAGTCCCTTGACTCCGCGAGAGGAGTTTCCGGGTGATTATCGACGTGACTTGCGCGACATGACTCGGCACGGCAAATATCACCAAGTCCGGCATTCGACTCGCGGAACGAGACAGCTACATTCCGCCGCATGAAACGGAGCAGCAAATCTGAATACTGGCAGCAGTCACGACTGCCGTGGCCGTCGCTGGTGTTCTTGATGCCGATGCTGATCGCTTACGAGATGGGCGTGATCTGGGTCGGAGGTCGCAACGCGGCTCAGATTCGCAGCGGTGCCGACGTCTGGCTGCGCGGCGGCTTAGAGGCCATTGGCCTGGGAGTCGGATGGTTGCCGCCGCTGCTGGTCATTGTCGGTTTGCTGACGTGGCAATGGATCGAGCGGCATCCGTGGCGAGTTTCCGCCGAGACGCTCGCCGGCATGTTTGCCGAGAGCGTCGTCTTCGCTTTTCTGCTCTTGCTGCTGGGCCAATTGCAAAGCCGAGTCTTTTCGCTGACCAACCTGGAACACACCGGGACTCACTTGGTCGCCGCACTGACGCCTGCCGAGGCAGCCACTTTTGCACGAGCGCTCGGCTATGTTGGAGCCGGAATCTACGAGGAAGTGATGTTCCGTCTCACGCTGTTGCCCGCTTCGATCGCGCTGCTACGACAGCCAGCGCTGCTTCGAGCATGGGCCACGCCGTTGGCCGTACTGATGACGAGCTTATTGTTTTCGGCCGCTCATCATGCTGGCCCGTCGGGCGAGCTATTCGATCTGTTTCGCTTCTGCTTTCGCGCGCTGGCTGGCGGAATCTTTGCGGGACTGTTCGTGCTGCGAGGCTTCGGGATCACCGCCGGCAGTCACGCTCTGTACGACCTGCTGGTCGGAGTCCTGCTGGTCGATGCGTAGGGAAACTCGCAGCGGAGTCACTCAGGTCGGCACGCTGACGCGGCGGACGATGTCAGAGATGATTCCCGGCTTGGTGACACCGCCGTACTTCGCTTGCGACGTCAGGATCACTCGGTGAGCGAGCACGTAGGTGGCCAGCTCTTGGATGTCGTCGGGGATCACATAGCTGCGGCCTTTGGCAAATGCCGCGGCCTGAGCCGCCCGAAACAGCATCAGTGAGCCGCGTGGGCTGACGCCGAGCTTCAATCGTGGCTCCTTGCGAGTTTCGTTCACGATCTCGATGAGGTAGTGAGCAACGGTGGGCTCCACCCGCACATGATGAACCTCTCGTTGCAAGGCTCGCAGTTCATCCCCGCCGAGCACTGGTTGCAGGTGCTCGAGCGGGTGCTCTTCCTGCTGCGAAAAGAGAATGCTGATCTCGGTATCGATGTCGGGATAGCCGAGGTCCAACAGGATCAAGAAGCGGTCGAGCTGCGCTTCGGGCAGCGGATAGGTGCCGTGATACTCAACCGGGTTTTGAGTCGCCAGCACGATGAAGGGCGTCTGCAAGACGTGACGTTCCCCTTCAATCGTGGCTTGCGATTCGCTCATCGCTTCCAGCAGCGCGGACTGCGTGCGCGGCGAAGCACGGTTGATCTCATCGGCCAGCAGCACATGACAAAAGATCGGCCCCTTACGGAAATGGAACGAGCCGTCGTTCGGGTTGTAGATCGACGACCCCAAAATATCCGCTGGCAACAAATCCGGAGTGAACTGGATACGGTGAAACGTGAGATCGACTGACCGGGCCAGGGCCTTTGCCAGCGTCGTTTTTCCGACCCCTGGAACGTCCTCCATCAGAACCGAACCACCCGCCAGCAGCGCGATCGTCAACATGTCCAAGCAGTGCGGCTTGCCTTGAATGACAGTCGCCAGGTTCCGTTTGAGCCGGTCCAGCTTGGAATGCGCATCAGCCAGAGAGGTTTCGGTCATGGTGAAGGATTGCGAAGCGAGAATGGAGAAGTGCGACTTGGAACGCAGAGCTGCGTTTGTCCAATGGAACACTGCGATCTTGGCATCACATTACGCCCTGTTGCTCGATCACTTTTTGAGCCTCTGCCGCCGCCTCGGTATCGGGGTGATCCTTGATGAGCTTTTCGAGTTGCTTGATCGCTCCCTTGCGAGCGCTCGGCGAGCGAGAGGCCGATTGAGCCGCCAGGTCGAACTGTCGCATGGCGGCTTGCTCTTCCTTGATCGCTTCATCGGTGGACAGCTCTTTGAGAGTCGAGCCGACATCGGCCGGAATGGCAAAGCCTTTGAATTTAGTGGTGATCGCTCCATACCGCTTAAAGGCCTCCCACTTCTTGCCGTCGTCGAGCAACTTCTTCGCGGCCTCCGTCTGCCCGGCGAGGTCGTCAAGCACGAACTGATTGAGCCGTGATGCCGCTTCTTTGATCTCCCCTTTGCCGTTGAGATTCTTCTTTAGCGTCTGAGCGGCTCCGGGATAATTGCCAAACTCGATCGCCAGCCAGGCTGGCTTGAGCACCGCCGGAAGGTCTTTCGGATCGATCTTCCAATTGGCATCGCGCAGGGCGTCGGTGCCCGAGCCTTCGATGTTGTCAGCCTCGCCAGTTTTGAACTTGCCGTCCGGCATTAACATCCGAACTTGTTTGATGTTCTCCAGCGAGATGGTGAAATCGAATTGCCTCTCGAACGAGCGGTCCGAATCACAGATCACCGGCCACTTCACATTGTGCTTGCGAAGGTACGCCTCCAACTGCGGACGAGGCGTGCCGGAATTTACTCCGATGAACATCACCGGCGAGCCGTCGAACTTCGTCGCAGCCGTCAAGTTTCTCGGCCAAGCCTCGACGCACCGCGGGCAGGTCTCTTCGAAGAAGTACAACACCGCCGCCTTGCCGGCGAGCATTTCGTTGCTGATGGGGGGCGAGTTGATCCACGCCGTCGGATTGGCCGGCAACTTCGGCGAGGACTTCTGGTCCTTTTCCTGAGCCAGCCCTATGCCTCCGCTTGAAAGCAGCAACAACCAGCACAGTCCGACGCCCAACAGTATCTTTTGCATTACCGCCTCCATCGTCCTTTGGAAAGTTGCGAGCGGATTATTGCCGTCCGTCACCCTGCATGAAACCGCTGGCTTGGGAATTCATTCGATCGGCCGCTACAAAGTCGAGCATGACGCAGTTTTTGAAAGATCATTGGGAGTTCTGGCGGCAATTTCGGCAACGATTCGAAACCACCGGGGCTGTCGCCCCCAGCAGTCGCTTCCTCGCAAAAGCGATGACCGGCCCGATGGCTCGACGCGATCGCCCCGGTCGCATCCTGGAAATTGGTCCCGGGACCGGTGCTGTGACGCAACGGATCGTCCGGTTGCTCCGCCCGGAGGACCGTTTCGATCTCGTCGAATTGAACGAGACATTCGCCGGATTGCTGCGGGAACGCTTCGCAACCGATCCAAACTACCGCGCGGTCGCAGATCGCTCGCAGGTTCACGTCTGCCCAATCCAAGAGTTCACCGCGACCGAACCCTACGACATCCTCATCAGCGGCCTGCCGCTGAATAACTTCCCGGCCGAGCTGGTGCAGTCGATTTTCGAGACTTACTTCAAGCTGCTCGCCCCCGGAGGAACGCTAAGCTATTTCGAGTACATGTATGTTCGCCCGTTGCGAAAGCTCGTCGCAAACAAGGACGAGAAGACGCGGCTCAACGAACTCGATCGCATCGCCAACAATTATCTGTCTAAACATCGCATCAATCGCAGTTGGGTCTTCGTCAACATCCCACCCGCGTGGGTGCAACATTTGCAAAAGCCGTAGCGGAATTCCGTGTTCGCCACATCGCCTCGCGACGATCGCAGCTTTGAACTTTCGGCCGAAGCCATCACGGTTCGCATCCGGTGGTTTGGCCTGGCGGTTGGGTACGCGCTTGTGAATGTCCTGGGACGCGAGTCCGCCGAGTCTCACACCGTATTGCCGGAATGGCTGTCGAATCGGCAAGTCTTGAATGGTATCCTGACGTTAGGTGCCATCTACGCGATCGCCGATTCGTACTTCAGTCTGCGCGGCCGAGTCTTCCTCAACCGCGTCCCAATGGTGATCTCGCTGATGGAAGCACTCTTCATCGGCGTGCTGTGTCACTTCGACGAGGGTTTGGAAAGTCCTTTCCGCTTTTACTATTTTCTGTCCCTGCTGGTCTGTGCATTTCGCTATTCGCGCTGGATCACGTTTTCCACTTTTGTTCTGCATGCGCTGAGCTTCGCGATCTTGGCATTCGCCACGTCGCCCCATTCGCCGAACGAACCGACGCGCGTGTTGCTGATGCTGATCTGGCTGGGGTGGGTGACGTGGGCCAGCACCGCACTCGCAGGGTTGCTGCAATCGGCGGGGCGTCGGCTGTCGTTCTTCAACGACGAACTGCAAAAACACCAGCACGAACTCGAACAACGCATCGAAGTTCGCACGAGCGAGCTGCGTGAATCGCAGGCGTTCGTCCTCCAGCAAGAGAAACAAGCCGCATTCGGTTTGCTCGCTGCCGGGATCGCTCATGAGGTGGGAAACCCGCTGGCCGGTATCAGCTCGGTGATTCAACTGCTCAACCGCCGCGATGTCGATGACTACACCCGCGAACGCTACCAGATGGTCGATGACCAACTCCGCCGCATCCAGAGAACTCTGCGTGAGCTGATTGACTTCAGCCGCCCCGCCACGCTCGAACGGAGCCAATGTGACTTGCAGGAGGTGCTCGAAGCCGCGCTCAACATCGCCAAGTACTACAAACGCCGCAAGAACAAGCAGATCGTCACGCACTATGCCGAGGGACTCCCGAAACTCAATGCTGTGCGCGACCAGTTGGTGCAAATTTTCCTGAACCTGATCCTCAACGCGATGGACGCCACCGCCGAAGGAGGCGCCATCGAAATCACCACCAAGCGCGACGATCGCTGGCTGCGTGTGGAAATCCGTGACAACGGTTGTGGTATCTCCGAATCCGACCGAGCCCGCCTCTTCCAGCCCTACTTCACGACGAAAGAAACCGGCACCGGCCTCGGCTTGTTCGTCTGCCGTCTGATCCTCGAACGCAATGATGGCCGCATCGAACTGACGGACACCTCTCCCAGCGGGACGACGTTTTCCGTGTTGCTGCCCGACGACAATTCCGAGAAGCTCCGTTCGAGTCCTACTCCGCATCGACCCCACGACTTGGCTCCATGAAACACGCTCGCACCGCCGCATTGTCGCTGAGCCTGCTGGCACTTGTGGCTGTGCTGGTTATTGCGCCGTGGAGCCTGCGGCGGCCGCCACGTGCGTCGTTGACTGGCGGACCGCATGAATCTTTGGCAGCGACCTCGAAAGCATTGTCGCGAGCCGATCAGACGACCGTGCGTGTGGCTGTCACCTCTTCGCCGCAAAAGCAGATTGAGCTGTCGATAGACGGGCCGTATCAGCTTCGGCCGGTGGGGAGCGACAAAGTGCTGTCGCGCGGGCAGTCGTTGGGTTCGACAACCGTCAGCGCCACAAGCAACGGGTTCAAGATCGGCAAGGCCGAGCACGCGGTCACTCGGCTGGAAATCGCCGTGACACAGTCGCCGTCGATCTGGGTCAACGGCCACGAGTACCGCGGTAACCTGCGGCTCTTTCGCAGGTCGGGGGGTGGAGTGCTCGCCGTCAACGTGTTGCCGTTGGGGGATTATCTCGCGAGCGTTGTGGACAGCGAGATGCCGACGTCCTTCGGCGTCGAAGCTCGCAAGGCTCAGGCGATCGTCGCGAGGACGTACGCACTCGACGTGGTTCGCAGCGATGAAGGGGACTCGGAATTCGATCTGTTCGCCTCGACGAGCAGTCAGAAATACCTCGGCTTTCAATACCGCGACGGTTCACGCCGCTTGGCCGGCGAGAGTGAGGCGAGTCGCCAAATCGTGCGCGACACGACGGGCATGGTCTGCACGTATCAAGGACGGCTCTTCCGCACGTACTACTCGGCCACGTGCGGCGGGCACACGACGCAAGGTAACGCGGTCTTCTCCGATGCGGTCGCCGCCCTGAAGAGCGTTCCGTGCGACTTTTGCCGCGAGGCGAAGCTCTATCGCTGGCAAGCCGATCTGCCCAAGGCGGAGGTCGAGACCAAGCTTAAGGCATACTTTCGCTCGGAGGGGAAGACGTTGGAGAAGCTGCAATCGATCAAGCTCGCCAGCGGAAATCCCGATCGCGGCACCGAAGTCCCAGAGTTCGCGGTCAGCGACGGCCAACGGACGCACCGGATCTCGGCCGCGACGCTGCGCCGGCAACTTTCAGTGTCGACGCTTTACAGCCCGTTCTTCTCAATCAGCGAAACCGGCAAGTCGAGCACCCTGCATTTCGAAGGCCGAGGTCACGGCCACGCCGTTGGACTCTGCCAATGGGGCGCTCGCGGGCAGAGCCAATTGGGTAAGACCTGCTACGAAATCGTCCGCTACTACTACTCCGGCGCAAAGATCGTGCAGTTGCAGTGAGTCAGCCAACCTCAGGCGATCAGCTCTTTGATCCCTTGATAGGCGGGATCGGCGATCGGCATCGGTCGGCCGCCGATGTCAAACGAACCGGACGAGTCCACGCCGAGCGCGTTCAAGTAGGTGTGGAACAGATGCCCGGCGGTCACCTCGCGGTCGATGACTTTCGTACCGTTCTCATTCGTCTTGCCGATCACCGCACCGGGGATGATCTTCGCTCCGCCGACGCAGACGGACCAAGCATTTCCCCAGTGGTCGCGGCCAAACAGGTGGTTGATGTTTGGAGTGCGGCCGAACTCGCAGAGCACTACGACGAGCGTTGATTCGAGCATTCCGCGATCACCCAGGTCGCCGACCAGTGTCGCGAACGGCTGGTCCCATTCGCCGAGTTGTTCGAGATGGAAATTGAAGTTCTCGTTGTGCGTGTCGTAGTTCGAGTGCGTAACTTGCACGAAAGTCACGCCCCGTTCGAGTAATCGTCGAGCGAGCAGGCAGTGACGTCCGAAATCGTGCTTGCCGTAGCGAGCTTGATCAGCATCGGATTCCTTTGTCACATCGAACGCCTCACGCTGTGCCATCATCTGCTGAGCCTGGTCGTAGCTCTGAACGAAAGCGTCGGTCATCGCAGTACGACGCTTGAGGTTGAATCGTTCATTGGCCGCCTTGCGGAAGTCATTCCGCGACACGTCGACCGCTTCGGCAATCGCTTCCGGCCGAGCCGAGTTCGCGGGCGGATTGCCGTTGCCAAGCGAAATGCTGGAATACTTCGGGCCGAGATAGGCGGAGTCATTGCCACGTCCACCGCCGCCGCCAGGAGTAATGACGATGTGACCAGGCAAGCCATTCCCATCCGGTGACAAGCACTTCGTCGCGACCGCTCCGATCTGCGGAAAGGCCATGCCCGGAGTTTCCTTGCGACCGGTGAGCATCATGTGCATTCCCTTGCCGTGATCCCCTTCATTCGTGTTGATGCTGCGAATGAGAGCCAGTCGGTGCATCTGCTTGGCCGTGTGCGGCAGCAATTCGGAAATGTGAACTCCGGTCTGCGACGTCGGAATCGCTCGGAACGGTCCGCCGGTGTCCGTCCCCGGCTTTGGATCCCAGCTCTCAAGCTGGCTTAGCCCACCATGCATATTGAATACGATCACTCGTTTCTGCTGTTTCGCAAGCTGCTCCGCCATCAGTGGTCGGGCAAGCGTGCTAATTCCGCCGCCAACAATCGCGCCTGCTCCGGCCGCGATGCCCCCTAAAAACTGACGGCGACCGATCAGGTGCTCTGGCGACTGACAGGCATACGAGCATTTCATGGCAAGGTCTCCTCAGGTAACCGTCACGCTCCGCGTGACGAAATGCTGCTCGCCGTGCGAGCGGCGGTTAGTGATTGAAACGAAACTCAGCCGAAGACAGCAAGCCCCAAACCATTTCTTGAATGGCGGGGATGCGGGCCTCGGCGCGGGATTGCAGGTACTTCGTGACGAGTGCGACCTCGTCGTCGGTCGGACGGCGATTGAAAACGTGCAGGTACATCTCTTCGGCCAACAGCTTGGGGTCTTGCTGAGTGTTGAGTGGGGCGGCGAGCACTCCGGCCCAGGAATGAATCGTGCCGCCATTGCCGTAGAACAAAGCTTGGTCGGCGGTCGCGTAGAACACGTCCTGAGGCTGACCAGCTCCTCCGCCGAACATCGCGACGAATGGACCGACGTTGGGTCGCAGCAGCTTCTCGTACACGTTCTCCTCGATCTGTCGTTCGCGTCCGCCGAGAGGCATCGGAATGACGACCGGCGGATTCGCGGCGGCAGCGGTTTGAGCGGCCTTGTCGATTTCGGCGATCGCTTTTTTCGTGTGGATGTCGATGTCGGTCGTTGCGCTGAGTGTGCTGGCCGTCAGTTGTTCCGGCGTGAGTGGCTTCAAGCTGGCGACATAAAAGTGCTCGGTGCAGAACTGCAAAACCTGTTCGCGAGTCGCGGCGAGTTGGTCGGCGTCCGATTTCGTTTGTTGTTGTGCGGCCGCGAGCGACGCGGTTACATCGGTGACAGCCTTCTGAGCAGCCGCCTTCGCGGCATCATCCGCCGCTTGAGTCAGCATCGTCTGAGCGGTCGCGAGTTCGGTTTGTTTCGCGACGAGAACGGCTTGCGACGCGGCCACCTTCGCGACTTGTTCGTTGTAGCCCGCGAGCGTTTTCAAGCCGGTGACGCGGCGAGCAATCACGTTGCGGTTCGCGTTGATCGCCCGAATCCCGACCATCGCAGCCTCGGCTTTCTCGCGAGCGGCGTCGAGCTTCGCTTTTTCGGCGGTCCATTTTTCGCGCACGGGATTGATCGCAGTCGCGGCGACTGTGAAAGCGTCTTGTTTCGGCTTCACCGCAGCGACTTGCGTTTCACGAGTCTTCGTCAGCGCGGCGATTTCGTTGTTGAGGGCCGTCGTGCGAGCGGTGAAGAAGTCAGTCGCCTTTTTGAGGTCCGCGTCGCTCGGAATCTTCGCGAGAGCCTCGTTCGCTTTCGCAGCGATCTCGGCCAGAGGTTTGACCGCTTCCGTTTTCGGTACGATCTGAGCGTCGGTCTTCTCGACCGCGTCCGTCGCGGCATCGAACTGTTTGCGAGCTTCGACGGCGGCTGCGGTGATCTTGGTCAGTTCGTCGCGGGCGGGTGCGACCGTTTTCTTGACTGTGTCAAATTCCGTTTCAGCCGGCTTCGCCGCTTCCTTCGATTGATCGATCGCGGCGGAGATTTCGTTCTGCTTCGGGTCGAGTGCGGCGAGCAGCGCGGCAGCTTGTTGCGAGGCGGCGTTCCAGTCAGCCGGAAGTTCGCCGGATCGCTGGTAGGTCTGCGTCAGCGCGATCTCGCGCAGGATTGTCTTCAGGTCATACTTGGCTGCGACCACTTCAGCGGTCAGCAGGTCGAGCAGCTCTGGGTGCGTCGGCGGGTTGTCCGAATGGTGCAGGTCCAACGGATGCACGATCCCTCGGCCGAGCATCATTGCCCACAGGCGGTTTGCGATGTTCCGATTGAACGGCACGTTGTTCGTGGTTGTGATCGCCTCGGCGAGTTTGGCTCGGCGGCTGTACTTCGGGACGGGGCGAGTCTTGTCAGTCGGCTTGACGTTGTATTCCTCGCCGATCGGCAGCAGTGGGTCTTCGACGAACGTTCCGGCCGGCACGCGCGGGGCACTCACGCCCGACTCTTTCGTGAAGACCGACGTGAAGGCGACATCGCCGTCCGCTTTTTCACCGAGGAATTGTTTCTTTGCGGTCGCGTCGTTGAACATCACCGTACGGACCACGAACGCCTGAATGCCGTAATAGTCGGACTGCAAGAAGTCATTGACCAGCGGGCTGTCGTGACACTGAGCACACTGCAGGTCGCGGCCGAAAAAGATTCGGCCGATGTCGCGTGTCACCAGATTCGGCTCGGCAGTGCGGTCCAGGAAAAACTTCGCGGCGGGTCGAGTTGCCGGTTCGACGCCGTCGGCCGCGATGATCTCGCGGACGAGTTGGTCGTACGGTTTGTTGGCGAGGAATGACTCATACAAGTACTTCTGCCACTCAGGCGATGGGATGTTGGCGTCAGCCCGGCGTTCCATTAACTCCACGTCGAACTTGTTCGTCAGGTGCCGAGCGAATCGCGGACTGGCCAACAGTTTGTCGATGAGTTTCTGTCGCTTGTCCGGAGCCGGGTCATCCAGAAACGCTTTCGCTTCTGAGCCAGTCGGAGTCATGCCGTTGAGGTCGAGGCTGACTCGCCGCACGAATTCCGCGTCGGAGCAGACTGGGGCCACGGGGCCAAGCGGGGCGGAATTTACTAACTGATCGATCCGGTGATGCAGTGGTTCTTGGGCCTGAGCGACCGACGGCGAGCACACCGCGAAAACCGTCACGGCGAACGCGACAACCGGTCGGAGGGAAGGCAGCAACCAGGAAAATTTTGCCGGCATTTGGTGGGCCTCCGGCGAATCAAGTGGGAACCGAGTTAGGCGGGACAGGGCCATCCGTTGGCCTCTAATTGGTATCGGCTGATGCGTACCGTAGGGCTGTTGGTGGACATCGTCAACCGGAACAACTTGCCGTGTCCTCCTCAATGGCCGGAAGCTGGTCCGGTCGTGACGGCCTTAGCTGCAGTCGCGAGATTATTGCCGGTCGTTAAGCCATCAGCGCAGCTCGCTCGAATCGTATTCGGCGGTGACGGCAATGTGCGGGCGCCGATCACCGTTGAGTCGGGCAATGATGACTTGATTGGCTCGCGGCCATTTGTCCTTGAGCGAATGTTTCGACCACGCGGCCTTGGTGTTTCCGGATCACTTCGTCACGGCTTCCCACTGCTTGTCCCAGCGCTGCGGCGAGATCGGGATCGCAGTTCGCAATTCTTGTGCGAACAGCGACACACGCAGTTCCTCCAGCATCCAACGACAGGTCGCAAGTTCCGGTTCGTGACGGCCCGATTCCTTGGCGGCGTCAAGTCGCGCGAGCAGTTTTCGTGAACGCGGTTCGATATCGGTCGCAGCGCGTTGATCGCGAGCTTGTCCAGCAGCAGTGAGCTTCTTGATGCGCAGCGCGATGCCTTGGAAGTAGCGTGGAAACTGTTGCAGCCAATCCCATGACGTCGTTGTGAGAAACCCAGCCTCGGTCAGTCGCGAAAGCTGTTCTCGGCAATCCGCCACAGCGGTTTGAGCGAACGGCAAACGACAACCTTCAATCGCGCGACGAGCCTCCGTGTATGCGGCGAACAACGGGCCGATCGACTTGATGACGTCTTGTACGGCGGACGGGATGTGCGACCTCCCCGTGCGGACATGCGCTTGAAACTGCGACTTCGTCCGCGAAACTTGGGGCAGGCTGGAAACCTGCCCCACGAACAGCGCCCGCTCCGCGATCAACTCGATGAGTTGTTGCGGCAGCCGTCCTTTGTCCGGTAAGGTCGCCGTCAGCAGCGTCCACTTGCCAAGCTCCGGCAAGTGCTGCACCTGCTTCTTCAACTCCTTTGCGGCGGCGATGACAAACAGTCGTCGCAATCCGAGCCATGTGTCGAACGCTGCTCGCTCTGCCGAATCGGCGAGTCGCAGTGAAACGCTGTCGCCCCGATCGACCAACGACGGATAGCCCTTCAGCTTCAAGCCCCCATGTTCGAGCTCAACGCTCGGCGGCAGCACGTCAAAGTCCCAATCGATCAGTCCGTCGCGATTCCATTGCGAGTGGTCGATGGCCGAGAAACTTGCTGATGCCTTCGCGCCGAGTTGTCCGCGTAGTTGATCGAGGTCGCGACTGACTCCGAGCGTCTGGCCGTCCGCCCCCAAGACTTTGACGCTGATTCGCAGATGCGGAGGCAAGTCGGCCTCTCGAATTTCGCTGGGATCGATGCGCTGGCCGCTCAGCTTTGAGAGCGCTGCCACAACTGCCGCGTTGACGTGCCCTTCGCCGAACTTGATTTGCTTGAGGACCGTCTTCGCCGTCTCCGGCACCGGAACGAACAGCCGCCGTAGTTCTTTTGGCAGCGACTTGATCAGCGCGATAACTTTCTCTTCGAGTAATCCCGGCACGAGCCAGCCGAGTCGCTGCGAGTCGATTTGATTGAGTCCCTCCTGCGGCACGGTGATCGTGATCCCGTCATCCGCCTCGCCCGGTTCGAGCTTGTATTCGAGCGGGACGTGAATGTGCTTGAGCTTCAACGTCGCCGGAAAGTCCGTATCCGTGGCCGCGGCACGCTCGGGATTCAGCAGGTCTCCGCGCGAGAGGAAGAGCGAACGTTCGCGGGTCCCCTGTTCCCTTGTGAGAGGAGACGGGAATGGTGCTTTGCACCACTTTAGAAGGCTTGATCCGTCGACGACCTCCGCAGGAATCCGCTGCTCGTAGAACTCCAGCAGTGCCTCTTCGCCTTTCAAGAAGTCAGCGCGGCGAGACTTCACTCGCAGTGCTTCGAGTTCCTCGATCAACTTCGTGTTGTGGATGAAGAACGGCGCGGTGCAGTCAAAATCCCGCTCGACCAAGCCATGTTGAATCAGCAGCCGCCGTGCGGTGACGGCGTCGATCCGACCTAACTGAACTTTGCGACGGGGCACGATCGTCAGTCCAGACAACGACACCCGCTCGAACGCCATCGCCGAGCCGGCGGCTCGATCCCAATGCGGCTCGCTGTGAGTTCGCGTGACGAGATGCTCGGCCAGCGATTCGATCCAGGCCGGGTCGATCTGTGCGACCATCCTCAGGTACCGCTTGCTGGTTTCGATCAGCTCCGCCGCGACGATCCATTTCGGCTTTAAGTCGCACGTCCCCGATCCCGGCCAGACGACCGCTTTCATGCCGCCCGCGGCGGTGTACTCGGACGATTCGCTCTCGCGATTCGCAATGCTCGCGAGAAAACCCGTCAGCAAGGCACGATGAATCGCCGTGGATGATCCGTTGTCCGTGGCCCGTTGTCCGTGGGATCTAGTCGGCATTGGCGATTCCAACGGACCACGGACCACGGGCCACTGACGCTTCCCCACTTTCAGACCGTTCTCCTTCGCCAACTCGACCAACTGCCGGTGGACGTCAGCCCATTCGCGGAGCCGGTTGAAGTTCAGAAAGTTTTGCAGGCACGCTTTACGAACCTGGCTGTTCGAGAGCGTCTCCTTCAAGTGCTGGAAGAAATCCCACAGTTTCAAAAGACTCAGAAAGTCTGAGTTGGGGTGCTGAAACGGCTTGTGCTTTTCGTCGGCCGCCTGCTGTTTGTCGAGCGGCCGCTCGCGCGGATCTTGAGCCTCCAGTGCGGCGGCAATAATCAGGATGTCGTTCAGGCAGCCCTCGTCGTGTCCCGCAACGATCAGCCGCGCGATTCGCGGATCAACTGGTAATCGCGCCAGCGTGCGGCCGAGTTTGGTCAGTTCGTTTCGCTCGTTGACCGCTCCGAGTTCAAACAGGGTCTTGTAGCCGTCGCGAATTGCCGTCGGCTTCGGCGGTTCGAGAAACGGGAAGTCCTCGATCGCGCCGAGATTGAGCGACTGCGTTTGCAGGATGACCGATGCAAGGTTTGTGCGCAGAATCTCTGGCGGAGTGAACTGCTCGCGAGTCTTGTAGTCCGCCTCGTCAAATAGCCGGATGCAAACTCCCGGCCCAATGCGTCCGCAACGTCCTTTGCGCTGATCGGCCGACGCCTGCGAGATCGGTTCGATGGGCAGACGCTGCATCTTGCTGCGTGCCGAGTATCGGCTGATGCGTGCTGTGCCAGTGTCGATGACCGCTCGAATGCCGGGGACCGTCAGTGAGGACTCAGCAACGTTTGTGGCGATGACGATGCGTCGCTGACCGGAACGTGGCCCGAAGACACGCTGTTGTTCAGCCAGCGTCAGCCGAGCGTATAACGGCAGAATCTCGACATCAGCCTTTTGTCCCTTTCGTCCGGTCGTGATGTTGAACCGCGCTCGCAGCAACTTCGCCGTCTCGTGGATGTCCCACTCGGTCGGTTGAAAGATCAGGATGTCCCACAAACCCTCGGTGACGAGTTCATCGACCGCTGCGAGGATCGCCTGTTGCGGGTCGTCAGTCAGAGGTGAGAGGCGAGGGGTGAGGGATAATGAAGAGGCAGGTGGGACAGCGGGGACCTCATTTCTCGCTTCTCGCTCCTCGATACGCGACCCTCCTCCCGGTCGCCAGCGGGTTTCGACCGGATACATCCGGCCAGAAACTTCCAGAATCGGAGCTGGATGACTCGACGATCCAAAGTGCTCGGCGAATCTCGCTGCGTCGATCGTCGCCGACGTGATGATCACTTTCAGATCCGGTCGCCTCGGCAGCAGCCGTTTCAAATAGCCGAGCAAGAAGTCGATGTTGAGGCTTCGCTCATGAGCCTCATCGACGATGATCGTGTCGTACTGATCGAGGAACCAATCACTGCGAGTTTCGGCCAGCAGCACACCGTCGGTCATCAACTTGATGAGCGTGTTCGGCTGGGTCGCTTCGGTGAAGCGGATTTTGAACCCGACCGTCGCACCGAGCGTCGTCTTCAATTCTTCGGCGACACGGGCGGCAATCGTCCGCGCGGCGACGCGTCGCGGCTGCGTGTGACCGATCAAGCCGCAAACGCCGCGCCCCAGCGACAGGCACAGCTTTGGCAACTGTGTCGATTTTCCAGAACCGGTCTCGCCGCAGACGATCACTACTTGATTATCTCGGATCGAGGCTTCGATCTCACTGCGCTTGGCGAGGATTGGCAATTCCGAGTCGAACTCAATCTTCGGCACGCTGGCCGCACGGCTGTCTCGCCGCTCGATCGAGCGACGGAACGCCTCTTCCAACTTCGGCAGCAACGAGTCATTCGGCCGCTTGGCCTTCTCTGCCGCGCAAAGCTGACGGATTTGTTGCCGCAGACGATGCCGATCAGACAGCATGGTTTCGGCAAGCCGGCGTTCCCAATCCCTGAGCATCACAGTCGCCCTGTCGCAGAGTCGCTCCGTCGCGAAGCCTGAGGGCTACAAGTCGTCATCCAGGCCTTCGTCTTTGGCTTCCGAATCGGTCAGCAGACGGACGTCGCTCTGAGACACCTTACCCAGTCGGACAAGGTCACCGCTGTCACTGTACGACACCTTGGCAGGCCGAAGGTCATCATCGTCGTCCTCGTCCATTCGGCATTCGTTGGACTCGCGCTTGGGTAAGGCCGACATGACCTCGGTCCCCGCATCCTGCTCGACCATGTCGGGATCATCCGGACCGAGGTGCACTTTGTATTTCGCATTCGCGAAGGCGAGTTCATCGCCAGGCAGCAATGCTCCGCGAGTGACTCGCTGGCCGTTGACCTTGGTCCCGTTTGTGCTGCCAAGATCTCGAATGAACAGCAGTCCGTCCGTCTTCACGATCATGCAGTGCAGCTTGGAGATGCTGCTGCGATCAATGAAGATGTCACAGACGCCACGCTTACGGCCCACGATCGTCACATCCTTTTTCAGGCGGATCGACCGCTCGCCGTCAGTGGAGATGAGTTTGGCTTCCATCGTGGACCTCGAAGGACCGTAGTCCCGGTCGGTCGCGAAGTGCTTTCGCGGCAACAGGTTTAACACTGTTCCACGGAAAGTTCAGCCTGTCAAGCAGTGACTTTGGTTGCTTGAGAAGGGAAAGTCAGGTCGCTAATTTGCTCCGTCCGCTGCGCTAGGGCTGGCTCCGGGGTTGGCAACTTCTGCCGCCTGCTGTGTTTGAGTGAATCGGGCAGACCGTGTTTCAAGCGGCCCGCGCAGTTTGCAATTGAAGGAAAATAGGTCGATGTCGAACAAGCACGTTTATTTTTTTGGCGGCAAAAGTGCGGATGGTGACGGCAAGATGAAATCTCTACTCGGCGGCAAGGGGGCCAACCTCGCCGAGATGTGCCTGATTGGGATTCCCGTTCCTCCCGGATTCACCATCACCACGGAAGTCTGTGCGGCCTACTACGAGCACGCAAAGAGAATTCCAGAGGCGGCAATTCCGGAAATCGACGCGGCTCTCGCCAAAACCGAAGCCATCGCGGGGAAGAAGTTCGGCGATCCGAGCGACCCGCTGCTGGTTTCCGTGCGTTCCGGCGCGGCGCTCTCGATGCCCGGCATGATGAATACGATTTTGAATCTGGGCCTGACCGATGCGAGCGTTGATGGACTGGCCAAGAAGACAGGCAACGAGCGGTTCGCTTACGACAGCTATCGCCGTGTCATCGACATGTTCGGTTCGACGGCGATGGGAGTCGAGCACGAAGAGTTTGAGCACGAAATCTCGAAACTCAAAGCCGAGAAGAATGTGAAGCTGGACACCGACTTGACCGTCGATGACTTGAAGGAGCTCGTGAAGCGTTACAAGGCGGTTTACAAGAAGCACGTCGGTGATGACTTCCCGCAAGAGCCGAAGAAGCAGTTGATGCTCGCCATCAACGCGGTGTTCAACTCGTGGATGGGGAACAAGGCTCAGGAATACCGCCGCATCGAGCGAATCACCGGCCTGCGTGGCACGGCGGTGAATGTGCAGGCGATGGTGTTTGGCAACATGGGGAACTCATCGGGGACCGGTGTCGCGTTCACGCGAGATCCGAACACCGGCGAAAACCTGTTTTACGGTGATTACCTCGTCAACGCTCAGGGTGAAGACGTCGTCGCCGGTATCCGCACGCCGGAGCACATCGCGGAACTCGCCAAACATAACCCGAAGGTTTACGCACAGCTCTGCGAGATTCGAGCAAATCTCGAAAAGCACTTCTGCGAAATGCAGGACATCGAGTTCACCGTCCAGGAAGGGACGCTTTACATGCTGCAAACCCGCAGCGGCAAGCGAACGGGAACCGCCGCCGTTCGCATCGCGGTCGAGATGGTGAAGGAAGGTCTGATCGACGAACAGACGGCGCTCAGGCGAGTGAATCCCGAATCGCTGAATCACCTGTTGCAGCCGCAGCTCGACCCGAAGTCGAAGGTCAAGCCGGTCGCACAAGGGATCGCCGCCAGTCCGGGAGCGGCCAGCGGTAAGATCGTTCTGTCCGCCGAGGCAGCCGTTGCTCACGCTGAAAAATTCCCCGGCGACCCGATCATGCTTGTCCGCAAAGAAACCAGCCCGGAAGACGTCGCGGGAATGCACCACGCGAAGGGCATTCTCACCAGCACCGGCGGCAAGGCGAGCCACGCGGCCGTGGTCGCTCGCGGCTGGGGCAAGCCGTGCGTCGTCGGTTGCGAAGCGGTCAAGATCGACGAGAAATCGCAGACCGTGAACATCGCCGGCCAGACACTCAAGGCCGGTGACTTCGTGACGATCAACGGCACGACCGGCGACGTGATGATCGGCAAGGTCGAGACGATTCCGCCGACCATGACCGGCGATTTCGCCACGCTGATGACCCTCGCCGACAAGTACCGCAAGCTCAAGATTCGGACAAACGCCGACAGCCCAACCGACTCACTGAAGGCTCGTGAATTCGGAGCTGAAGGGATCGGCCTGTGCCGCACCGAGCACATGTTCTTCGGCGACGACCGCATCGCCGCCGTGCGTGAGATGATCCTCGCCACCACGGTCGAAGGCCGTCAAAAAGCGCTCGCCAAAGTCGAGCCATTCCAGAAAGCAGATTTCGTCGGCATCTTCGAAGCGATGGACGGATTGCCGGTTACAATCCGGTTGCTCGATCCGCCGCTCCACGAATTCCTGCCGCAAAAGGACAACCTCGCCGGCGCGGAAGCGGTCGCCAAGCAGATCGGCATCACCGTCGAGAAGATTTTCGAGCGAGTCGATGAACTCCACGAAATGAACCCCATGATGGGCTTCCGAGGCTGTCGCCTGCCGATCGTCTTTCCTGAAATTGGCGATATGCAGGTCCGCGCGATCATCGAAGCCGCCATCGAAGTCCAGAAGAAGGGCAAGAAGGTTCTGCCGGAAATCATGATCCCGCTCGTCGGCGTCGTCGAAGAGTTGACGCTTCTCAAGAAGCGCGCGATTGCAGTCGCCGAAGACTGCATGAAGAAAGCCGGAGTCAAAGTCGAGTATCTCATCGGCACGATGATCGAACTCCCGCGTGCCGCGTTGACCGCCGACAAGATCGCCGAAGAAGCCGAGTTCTTCTCGTTCGGCACGAACGACCTGACCCAGATGACGTTCGGCTTCAGCCGCGACGACATCAAGGGCTTCATGCCGACGTACCTCAAAGAGAAGTTGCTCCCGGTTGACCCGTTCCAATCCCTCGACGTCAACGGCGTCGGCCAGTTGATCGAGATCGGCGTCACCAAAGGCCGAGCCGCACGCCAAGCCAAGCACAACCAACACCTCAAGGTGGGCATCTGCGGCGAACACGGCGGCGATCCTGACAGCGTCAAGTTCTGTCACAAGGCCGGACTCGACTACGTCAGTTGTTCACCGTTCCGAGTGCCGATCGCGCGTTTGGCCGCAGCACAGGCAGCACTGGAAAAGAAATAGATCAAGCGCGTTTTGGCTGCGATCATATTGAGCCCGACCGAAAACCCGGTCGGGCTTTTTTCATTCTCGGCTTCCGCAGGCGATCTGCTTCGAAAGAATCGAATGTGCCGTGCGGCTAAATTGGGGCGGGGATGATGGGTCCATGCCGAGGGCCGACGGTGCTGCCAACTGCGCGAACAGAGATCGCCGACACGTTGGAGATCGGGCATTGAGCGTTTGTGCCTGACCGGCACAGTCGTCAGAGGAGGGAGAGTTTCGTTGATTGCCAGTGGTGGCACTGGATTCGGCAACATCAGCCGGTTTGTCGAGCGATTTTGAAGGGCGCGACGAACGACGTCCGAAATCAATCCGTAATGCGATGATTAAGTTCGCTCGCCACGGTTCTCAAAATCAAAACAAGGCGGATTGCTCATGGACTTCTTCCAGAATGCCACGGATGACCAGATTGCGTTGATGGGATGCTTTGCAGCATTGATTTCCTCGGCCGCGCTGATGTACCTCAGTGTGTTTCTCAGTCGAACGCATCGCAAAAAGCAGCTTCGCCGGGACGTCGGCCACACGCTGTCGTTGTCGGCTGACAATCAGCGTTTAGCGCAAAAAACCGATGTCGATTCACGCAAAGTGGCGTGATCTGGTGGGGGAGAGATTCCATCTGTCGATCAGAAATTCGTGGGCAGGTTGAAAACCCGGCTCGATTGGCACACGATTCCGCCGTTGTTTGGCGCGACCATTTTGCGAGGCGACAAGATTCATTGCGCGGAAGGAGACTTCTCATGCGTTCGATTTGGAAATTTGTTGCGGTGTTGGGTCTGGTGAGCCTTGGATACGTCTTGGGGACAACCGGAGCGTTCGGTCCGAAGTCTTTGAGCGCCCAGGCACCCGCTGAAGGCGGTCCTTCCGCAGAGTCGCTCGCAAAGCTGAAAGAGGCATTTGCTGCAATCAAAAGTGCAGCTGAGACACTTGAGCAAGAGAATTTCTACGTCCCGGCAACCACATCGTTGAATGTCTTCTCGGTGATGGCGGGGGGAATCAATGCGGTACGAGATCTCGAAGATGGCCGTGGCGTTGATCCAGAAACGTTCGCCGCCCTTTACGCCGGCGAAGCGAAGCCAGAAGTCAAAGAGCACCTCGACCACGACGACCAAGGTCGTCTGACCTACAAAGGCAAGGTCGTTCGCATTTTTTCCAAGCAGCGAATGAAGACGATCCTTCAAGAGCGAGCACGGTATTCGGCCGGGGGCGCTGCGAAAAAATAGTCGGAACAACTCGGCAATTCGGTAACGCAATTCGAGTCACGAAGTGGCCCGATTACGTGGCACCAAATTGTCTGGCAGCTTCGACTGCGAGTTCATCGCAGCGTTCGTTTTCTATGTGCCCGCTGTGGCCTTTGACGACTTTGAAGCGAACTCGATGTTTCGCAAGCAACAGGTCCAGTCGTTGCCAGAGTTCGAGGTTCTTGACTTCTGCCCAGCGGCTCCCTTCGCGACGTCGCCAGCCGTTCTTCTTCCAATTCGGCATCCAGCTTGTGCAGCCATCGGCGACGTACTTGCTGTCGGTGATGACTTCGACCACTGTCGGACGGGTCAGCGACTCCAAACCAGAGATGACTCCCATCAACTCCATTTGGTTGTTGGTGGTATTGGCGGCACCGCCGGAAAGTTCTTTCTCAGACTTGCTGGACGGATGCCGCAAAATGCAGGCCCAGCCTCCAGGCCCAGGATTGCCGCTGCACGCTCCATCCGTGAACAACAACACTTCAGTGGTCGATTCGTTCGGCATGGATCGTCATCAAGCTGGCGGCCTAGCGTTCGCGGAAGATGATTCGGCCGCGATTCAGGTCATACGGCGAGACTTCAACCTTCACTTTGTCCCCTGGCACGATACGGATAAAGTGCTTCCGCATTTTGCCGGCAACGTGAGCCATCACAAGATGACCATTCTCCAGCTTGACGCGAAATTGGGTGTTGGCCAAAGCCTCCACCACAACCCCTTCAACTTCGATCGCCTCTTCTTTGGCCATACTTGGAGAATCTCTCTCGAGAACCAACGAAACTTGTGGGACAAACTCATGTTTTCAAGGGGGGCATTCTGGCGTTCGTGCTGACAGTTTGCCAGCCACAGCATTCACAGTTCTAGGGTCTCCGACGAACTGATTTACCAAACGATGGGATCGTTGATGACAACCTGTTTGATTGGACTTGGCGGGAATCTGGGAAATGTGCCGCAGACAATTGTTCAAGCCTTGCAGTTACTGTCGCAGTCGCCTGGTGTGCGTGTTGAGCGCTGGAGTTCGCTCTACCAAACTGCTCCAGTGGGAGCGGCCGCCGGCACGGAGTTCACCAATGCGGCCGCCCAATTGGAGACAACGCTCTCCGCGCGCGAGTTGTTGAGCTCCCTTTTGGCCGTCGAGGATGAATTGGGTCGCGAGCGCAGCATCGAATGGGGGCCACGCACACTCGACCTGGATCTGCTCTTTTTTGGCGACAATGTGATCGATGATCCGCCCGTGTTGCATGTGCCCCATTCGGGCTGCTGGTATCGGCGGTTCGTACTCGACCCGCTGTTTGAGCTTGTTCCGGACTTCGTGCATCCCGAGAAGCAACAGACCATTGCCGAACTGCGGGCTCGGTTATTGGCCCGGCCGTTTCGCGTGGATGTTTTGGACCTCGCAGGGTCGGTCGACCCGGCCTTGCGAGCGATGCAAGCGATGCTTCCGGAATCCGAACTACGAGCGATCCGGCAGCCGGACGAGGTCCGCGAAGACGATCACGGCTTGCTCGTCCGGCTCGATTCCGGGCCGTTGCCTCCCTGGGCTTTGCCATTGAAGTCGCGAGTCGGCTGGCTCGACGTCAGTGCTCGATTGGGCGATCGTCAGCAGAAGTTGATTAATATTCTGCGGTCTGTCGGGTTGTAGCGAACGTTCTCGTCCGATTGTCGCATTGCTAGAGTTCGCCTTATCCACGCGAGACTTTGTTCCGCCGACTCAGAGAAGCACTTCAGGGGAGGACGCGAATCATGACGATTAAGGATTGGAAATTCAGAATTGCCAATTGCAGATTGCAAATTCAGGTCGTGCTGCTTTCGGGGCTGCTCGCGGTCGCGGCGACGCTTTCCGGCAGTGCGGCTGAACTGAAACAGGTCACCTCGATCGAGGGGATCACCGAGTATCGCCTCGACAATGGTCTCAAAGTGCTGCTATTTCCCGATGCGTCAAAGCCAACTGTCACAGTGAACTTGACGATCTTCGTTGGCTCACGGCACGAGGGCTACGGCGAAGCGGGGATGGCTCACCTGCTGGAGCACATGGTCTTCAAAGGGACGCCGACGTTCGCCGACATCCCCAAAGCTCTGAAGGATCGCGGGGCCGAGTACAACGGCACGACCTGGCTCGACCGCACGAATTACTTCGAGACCCTGCCGGCCAGCGACGACAATCTCGAATTTGCGATCAAGCTCGAAGCCGACCGGATGGTCAACAGTTTCATCAAAGCGGAAGACCTCGCCTCCGAGATGACCGTGGTTCGCAACGAATTCGAAAGCGGCGAGAACCGTGCTCAATCCGTGCTGATGCAGCGCATGCTGTCCGCCGCGTTCGAGTGGCACAACTACGGAAAATCGACCATCGGCAACCGAGCCGACATTGAGCGTGTTCCTGTCGCCAACTTGAAGCGTTTTTACCACAAGTTTTATCAGCCCGATAATGCGATGCTCGTCGTTGCCGGGAAGTTTGAATTGGAGACGGCGCTCAAGCTCACCAGCAAATACTTTGGCCCGATGCCGAAACCGGAACGGCAACTCGAAAACACCTACACCGAAGAGCCGGCTCAAGATGGCGAGCGGATCGTCACTCTGCGGCGAGTCGGTGACGTCGCTGTCGTTGGCGGCGTGTATCACATTCCGTCGGGACCGCACCCGGAATTCGCGGCCATCGATGTTTTGGAGTCAGTCCTCACGCAGGCACCCTCCGGCAAGCTCTACAAGGCTCTGGTCGAAACCAAGAAAGCCGCGAACGTGACCGGCGGCGCGTTCGCGCTACACGATCCCGGAGTGCTGCTGTTGATGTCCGAGGTCGCTAAGGGGAACGATCCTCAAGTCGTGCTGGAAGCGATGCTGGATGCGATCGACAAAGTCGCAATCGACGGAGTCGCAGATGACGACGTCGCGAGGGCGAAACAAAGCCTGCTCAAGCAGCGCGAACTGCAAGCCGCTGACAGCACGGGCTTGGCGATTCAGTTGTCCGAATGGGCCTCGCAGGGAGACTGGCGGATGTACTTCGTCTACCGCGACCGCCTGGAGCAAGTCACGAAGGCTGACGTACAGAAAGTCGCGTCCGCATACCTGCGGCAGAACAATCGCACGGTCGGCATGTACCTGCCGGTGAAGACTCCCGAACGAATTAGCGTCCCGCCGACCCCCGCGTTGGCGGAAATGATCGGCGACTACAAAGGGCGAGAAGACGTCGCCGCCGGCGAAGCCTTCGACGTCGATCCGTTGAAGATCGAATCCCGCACCAAACGAGTCACCCTTCCGACCGGCTTGAAAGCCGCCTTCCTCCCGAAGAAAACACGCGGTGAAGCGGTCACTCTCCGCCTGACGCTCCGATTCGGCAGCGAAGAATCGCTCACCAACAAGGCCAAAGCCGCCGAACTGCTGCCGAAGCTCATGGCTCGCGGCACAAAGAAGTTGTCGCGACAAGAACTGACCGACGCACTCGATAAGGAATTCACCGAATTCAGCGCGTCTGCTTCACTGCGTCAGCCAGGCGTCGCAACCTTCACGCTTAAGACGAGAAAGAAGAACCTGCCAGCCGCACTCGACCTCCTGCGACAAGTCCTCCGCGAACCGGCTCTCGCTGAAAAGGAACTGGAGACGTTGAAGAACGCGCAGCTTGCGTCGCTCGAAAAGCAAAAGACGGATCCGACCGCGCTGGCTCAAACGGCCGTCTCGAAGCAGCTCAACCCGTATGCGGGCAGCGACCCACGATACATCCCGTCGGCTCCCGAAGAGGTTGAGATGCTGCAAGGCACCTCACTCGAGATGATTCGCGAGCTGTACGAGACGATGCTCGGCGCAAAGAACGGCGAGCTGACGGTCATCGGCGACTTCGACGCAGACTCGACGAAGCAGCAACTCGCAATGCTTTTTGATGGCTGGCAGCCGAAGATCTCGTACGAACGCATCGTGCGGAAGTCGGACATCAAGGTGAAAGGGGACGTCCAATCGCTCGCGACTCCCGATAAGGCAAGCGCAACGTACTTCGCGGGACTCGTCTTCCCGCTGAAAGACGATCATCCCGACTTTGCCGCGCTGAATCTCGGCAACTTCATCCTTGGCCACGGGTCGCTGTCGTCGCGACTTGGCAATCGCGTGCGTGAGAAAGATGGTCTCAGCTATGGGGTCGGCAGCGGCCTGCAAGTCCCGGCGGTCGACGATCGGACACTGTTCTACGTCTACGCCATCTGCAACCCGGCCAACATGCCGAAGGTCGAACAGGCCATTCGCGAAGAACTCGACCTGATGCTGAAAGAGGGCGTAACCGCGGAGGAACTCGACGCCGCCAAACAAGGCTTCCTGCAAGGGGAGCGAGTCGGCCGCACCGAAGACGCGCAACTCGCCGCGATCATCGAGGAGTCGCTCGAAGCAGACCGCTCGTTGAAGTATCAAGCCGACCTCGAAACCCGCGTGATGAAAGTCACCCCCGCCGACGTCGTCAAAGCCTGCCGCAAATACCTCGACCCGAAAAAGCTGGTCATCGTCGAAGCGGGAGACTTCAAGAAGAGTGGCGAGTGATTTTGCAGGAGTGACGAGTGGCGAGCACGCAAAAATAGCAACTCGCCACTAACAACTCCCCGCTCTTCCTTCTAAACTTCTGACCGTGGTCGGTGGGTTGCCCAAGCCTTGTTGCTGAGCTGCTTTGACCGCGGCTCAACAACGCCCCGGGGATACCCCGCGGTAGTTCGCTTGCGTTGATTTCGTTGCCGTAGCCGGCACCGAGAAGTCATGTTCTTGCCACCGGCTACGCTACTGGACCCGTTGAGCAACCCGCCGACCACTTTTCATTTCGCACGACGCGATTGGCATGAGCACAGATGAAGCTGCTCCTCGATTTTCTCCGTTGGTTGCTCGGCGACAGAGGCGGGACGTCTCGTACAGGTTCCCAGCAGCCCACTGGCACGCAGTCCAGGCGATTAAAGCGTCGGCCGGTGAAGCTGACGAAGCGGCGGCGTTTGAGCGGTAACGCTCTGCTGATGCAAAGACCGAAGCCGATCAAGTCACTAGCTCCGCCATACCAATTTAGCGCGTATGCGTCAGATCACCGACAGTTTCTCGACTTGAGCCAGGACGGCGACGATTCGTTGTTGGCGTCGTATCACCTGCCGGTCTTTCACACGCCGCAACACTTAGCCCAATGGCTCGGAGTTCGCGTCGGCGAACTGGCCTGGCTCGTCCATCGCAGCACTTCGGATCGGCGACCTGCCGATGAGCAGCGGTCGCACTACGTTTACCGGTGGGTCGAGAAAAGGTTAGCGAGTGTGGAGTCCGGCATGCCGAACACCCGCCCAGTCTCGACGCAGTGGCGATTGATTGAGGCTCCAAAGCAAACGCTCAAGTGCGCACAGCGGAAGATTCTGACGGAGATTCTCGAAAAGATCCCAACGCATCAGGCAGCGCACGGATTCGTGCGTGGGAGGTCAATCGTCTCGAACGCGCGGCCGCATGTTGGGCAGGCGGTGGTCATCAAGCTCGACTTGCAGAACTTCTACGCGAACGTGACCTACAGCCGAGTCGTCGCGATCTTCCGCTCGATGGGCTACTGCCGCGAGGCCGCAATTTGGCTGGCTCGGCTGACGACCTCCGCCGCGCCGTGGTCGCTGGCGGTGCCAAATGGAGACGAGGCCACGAAGTCGCTTTATGTTCGACGGCACTTGCCACAGGGAGCGCCGACTTCGCCGGCACTCGCGAACTTGTCGGCGTTCGGTCTGGACGTGCGGCTTTCCGGACTGCTGAAAAAATTCGGCGGCAACTACACGCGCTACGCCGACGACCTCACGTTGTCGGGCGACGACGACTTCCGCTACGCGCTCCGCTGCGTTATCCCGCTGACCGAGCAGATCGTCCGCTCCGAACGCTTTCGCTTGAATCACCGAAAGCGAAAGGTCGTGCGACAGGGACATCGGCAACTCGTCACCGGAGTCGTCGTCAACACGAAGCCGAACATCCGGCGCGACGAGTTCGACCGGCTGAAAGCGATTCTGCACAATTGCGTGAAGCTCGGCCCAGCCTTGCAAAACCGAGATGGCCACGGCGACTTCGCCGCGCACCTGCGCGGGCGGATCGCGTTCGTCGGACAGCTCAATCCTGCGCGAGCCGAGAAATGCCAGCGGCTGTTCGAGCAAATTCGCTGGTAAACCCCAAGCCTGGAGCCCGGGCTTTCGTGATCTGGGTGATTCTCAGAATGACACGGATCGACCGACCCACGAGGGGTCGGGCTACAGTCCGCGCTGCAGCACCAGCATGTTCGCTCGGCGGCGAACGGAGATTGGTCCGGGCAAGTCAATCGCGGCGGGTTGATCGCTTTGGGCAAAGTCCACCAAGCGATCCCAGTGTGTGAAGGTCATTGCTTGGCGACTCCATTCCACTCGCTGCCACAAGCGAACAAAGAATTCGCGAGCCAGTGGCCGTGCAATCTGAGTCAGCACATCGCGTCGCAAACGCATGACCAACTCCGAGTGATCGAGCAAAGCGGCATCCAGCAACGTGTCGGCAGCGATGCGAGTCGCCTCTTCGCAATCCGCTGCTTGCTCCGCCAGTTGGCAAAGATGTTCTCGCACACGCGGATTGAAGTCCTGTTCCAGCCGAGGCAGCAGGTCGTGTCGCAGCCGATTGCGAGTCAGCGAGACGTCTTGATTCGTCGCGTCCTGCCGGAAATCCTGGCCGAGATCCGCCAGAAACCGCTCGACCTCCGTCCGCCAGATCGACAGCATCGGCCGAATGAGCCGCGTCGAATCGCCAAGGCTCCGTGACCATTCCATACCGCGCAGACCGGTGAGGCCGGTGCCGCGCAGAATGTGATGCAGCACGGTTTCGGCCTGATCGTCCGCCGTGTGAGCGACGGCGACAACATCGCATCCATGCTGAGTCGCGGTCGCTCGCAGAAACTCATACCGCGCGTCACGAGCGGTCTCTTCGAGTCCGCGCCGAGTTTGCTCGGCAAGGTCACGAATCGAAGCAACTCCGACGTCGCACGGAATCTCATGTCGCTGACACAACGCCGACACCCAAGCAGCATCGGCATCAGCATCAGGTCCACGCAGTTGGTGGTTCAAGTGAGCGGCTCGGAGCGTCAGACTCAAGGGTTCCCGAAGTTGCAGCAGCCCACGCAGCAAGGCAACGCTGTCCGCCCCACCGGAAATCGCGACCAACACACTCGCTCGAGTGGCGTCGCAGCGGAGCAGGCCAGCCTGAAGTTGCGACACGAACTTCGGCAAATCGTTGTCCGATCGCGGTGTCACGGATGATAATAATGGCATCACGGTAATCGGCTCTCGGCTGTCGGCTCTCGGCCGAAAGCAGGCAGCCGATTGCCGAGAGCCGTTATACCGTTTTGGAAGCGATCAAACCAACTCTTTGATCAAGCCTCGCTCTTCCAGCACATAGCGTGGGCGGCCGGAGTTGTCGTTGAACGTGTGATTCGATTCGATGCCGAGATGGCGATAGACCATCGCCAGCACGTTCTCCGGTCGATACGGTCGGTCCTTCGGAACGGAACCTGTCGAGTCGGATGAACCGATGACTTGTCCAACTTTCAAGCCGCCGCCGGCGAGCACACTGCTCATCACCTGGCCCCAGTGATCGCGGCCGGCTCCCTTGTTGACTCGCGGAGTACGACCGAATTCGCCCATACACACGACGAGCACGTCTTTCTCGAGACCGCGATCATGCAGGTCCGTGACGAGCGCGGCGACCGCCTGATCGAAGCCAGGGCCTTTCTTCTTCATCGCGTCGGCGATGTTGCCGTGATCGTCCCAACTGCCGAGCGTGCTGGCTCGCACGGTGACGACCGTGATGCCATGCTCAACCAGTCGCCGAGCCAGCAGCATGTTCTGGCCGAGCGAATTCATGCCGTAGCGAGTTCGCGTTTCGGCAGACTCTTTCGAAATGTCGAACGCCGTCCGCGCACGGTCCCCGGTGACAAGATCAAACGCTTCGCGAGTGAACTGGTCGATCGAGTCAGCAACTCCTTCGCGGTCGATCAATTGTCGAGTCTCGCCGAAGCCGGTCAGCAACGCGCGGCGATCGCTGAGTCGTTCGTTCGTCAGCCCGCCGAGTAACGTGAGGTTCGCGACCGAGAACTCTTTGTCGTCCGCCGACTTCACGGTCTCGAACGGATTAAAGCCTTTGCCGAGCCAGGACGCTCGGCCGAATCTCATGCTGGCCGGGATTGACACGAAGGCCGGAACGCCCGATTCATTTGCTCCGCGCAGCTTCGTGGTGATCGAGCCGAAGCAGGGCATTTCGTTTTCGCGATTCTGATTGTCTCGCAGGTAGTAGCCAGTCTGCGTCAGATGGCTGCTGGTCCCGTGGCTGCCGTTCGTGTGGTGCATCGACCGAATGACCGCCAGTTTGTCGACGATCTTCGCTTGCTCGGTCATGAATTCGGAAAACTGCACGCCGGGAATCGCCGTATCGATCGCATTCAGCGGCCCGCGATACTCGGCCGGAGCAAGCGGCTTGGGGTCATAAGTTTCGTGCTGAGTCGGCCCACCAGCCATCTCGACGTAAATCACCGCCGTCTTACGAGCCGTCGATCCCGCGGATACTCGATGTTGCAGCAGTGCGGGCAACGAAAGCCCCAACGCGCCAGTCAGTCCGGCTTGCAGAACGGAGCGACGTGAGTGAGGCATGATGGCACCCTGGGCGTGCGGTGTGTCAGCACCACTCCGGATCGCTTTGCAGGTCAATTTGTTTGTCGAGATCGAATCGACTTCACAAAAAAAGATTCCAATGCGGTGCTGACACACCGCACTCCCCGATCAGACCAGTTCGTGCATCGGCAGAATGCCGTCATTGACGAGGTTTTGCGGGACGCCGGCACCGTCAAAGATACGGATCCGACCGACATCGAGGCCCGCGCATTTGTAGAGCGTGGCAAAGATTTCCTGGAACTTGACCGGGCGTTCGACGGCGTGCTCCCCTTTGCGGTTCGTGCGGCCGATGACCTGGCCGGTCTTCATACCGCCGCCGGCGAGCATGGCGCACGAGACCTGCGGCCAGTGATCGCGCGAGTTGTTGTTGTTGATCTTCGGAGTTCTGCCGAACTCACCCCAGACGACGACCGAGACGTCGTTGTTCAAGCCGCGCTCGTACAGATCGGTGACGAGTGCGGACAAGCCTTGATCGAGCAGCGGGAACTCTTCACGCGACATCGGGAAATTCATTCCGTCGCCGCCGTGCCAATCCCAGCGGCTGTAGTTCAGCGAGACGTACCGAGCACCGGCTTCGACCAGACGCCGAGCGACGCAGAAGTTCTCGATCATGCGCGGCGCGCCGTCTCGCTGGAATTTCTCGTCACTCTTACCGTACCGAGCCAACACGCTCGGATCTTCTTTCGAGAGGTCGAGAGCTTCGGCCAGCTTCGAGGTCGTTAGGATGCCGAGTGCCTGCTGCGTGTAGACATCGACGCTTTCCATCACTCCTTTGCCGTCGGCCGCGCGGACGAAGCCGTCAAAGGCTTTCATCAGCTGATTACGGTCTTGCAGTCTCTCCAGCGAGATGCCTTGCAACACCATCCCCTCCGGCGAACTGCGAGCTTTGCTGCCGAGCAAATTAAACGGAGTGTGCGAGACGCCGAGGAACCCACCGTCGGCCGGTTCGCCCCAGGTGCGATTGCCGACCGTGTACATGAGCGCGACGTTCGGTGGGACGGCTCCGTTGGTCGGGCCTTGCAGTTTGGAAATCCACGAGCCAGCGGCCGGCCAACCTCCGGGCGGCTTGCGATCCGATTTGCGATGGCCGGTCATGCACTGATAGCCGTCGTGCAATCCGTCCGCGTCCGAGATCGACCTGACCGGCACGAACTTGTCCATCATCTGCGCCATGCGCGGAAACAGCTCGCAGATTTCGATCCCCGGCACGTTGGTCGCGATCGGCCGGAACTCACCACGAATCTCGGCCGGAGCATCCGGCTTCGGATCCCACAAATCAATGTGCGACGGCCCGCCGGGCATGTAGATATTGATGATCGCCTTGTGATTCGAACCAGATCGTGCCGCCGCTTCGGCTCGCAGGACGCTCGGCAGAGCGAGGCCGCCCATTGCGAAGCCGCCAATCGTCAGGAACGATCGCCGAGACATCCGGTCACAAAAACTCGTCCCTTGAGTCCCATCGTGGTGGCGCTCACGTCCAAGAATCGTCAGCATGGGCAGGCTCCATCTGGAGTGTGTCTGGCAGGAAAATTAAGGGGACGCATCCCTAGAATCGGCCGCGACTGATGCGTTGATTGAGATTGGACGGTCCAAATACGGTTGTGTCAACAAAGAAAGCTGCGGACTCGTCGGCACAAAACCGATGCGGTCTATCCCGAATGGGATCCATCAGACTACGAGGAGCGATCTCAAATCAGCCCCAATACCTTTTTCATCCGGGCTGTAATGTCGGCCAGTTCTTTCTCGCCGCCGCCGCCGACTTCGCTGGTGGCCCAGCCGTCGTAGCCGATTTCGCCGAGAGCTTTGAGAACCTCCGGCCAGTCTTCGTCACCCTCGCCGATTTTGCACCAACTGTTTTTGTGGCTGTAGCCTTTGAAGTCGAACTTTACCAGCCGCTTACCGAGCTTCCGAATCCACTCGGCGGAGGAGACGCCGTACTTGAGCATGTTGCTGCAATCGAAGTACGCGCCGGCCCAAGGGCTTTTCAGGTCGTCCACGAACGAGATCAGGTGCTCCGGCTTGGTGATGAAATTGTTCCAGACGGTCTCGATGCAGATTTTGACTTTGTGCTTCTCGGCCAGGGGCAGAGCCTTTTTGATTTCGGCTTGCGAGCGTTCGTAGCACTGCTCGAACGTGACGTCGTCCTTCACCACGCCTGGGACCAGCAGCACGGTGTCGCACCCGAAGAACGCGGCGTCTTCGATCGCCCCGTTCAAAGCGGCCAGGCCTTTCGCTCGGACGTCGGCATTAGAACTCGACAGCGTGTCGCGCCAGTGGACGCTGTCGATGACACCATGAATCACGATCCCAGTTTTCTCGGCGGCGGCTTTGGCCTCGGCTTTGTTCAACCCGCTAGGGCTGTCCACCTCGACCCCTTGCAGGCCGAGCTTCTTGATAAGGTTGAACTTGTCCTCAATCGAGCCCTCGTGATTGATCATCCCGTACTTGACGGCGATCCGCAGCTTCGTTTTTTTCGCCTCACCAGCCAGAGCGAGTTGCATCGGCAACGCCGCCGTTGCGGATGCGGCCAATGTGGATTTCAAAAAGTCACGACGAGAAAGTGATGCGTGCATGAAAAGCTCCCCAGGTTTGTCGTCCCGCCATCGGACGGAACACAAAGTCCGCCGGATGGCGGAGCGACGAACACGCAGGCAATGCTACCGCTGAGCGAATTGACCCGCAACACGCGTCCGCAGCGGTGATCAGGAGCAACTCTCGTCAATTGCGTGACGGTGATTTGTCAGGTCACCGCTTTCGGTCACGTTTGGGTTTGAACGGCTCTCGGCCAAGTGGCCGATCCGAGCGAGAGTCGAGCCTTGGCGGCACCGCGACCATTGCGTTGACGATACGGCCTCGCAGGCGGGTGCCGATCACCGCTTTCAGAATTGTCTCAGTGTACTCGCCAGCGACTTGAACGAAGCTGATCGTGGGCAGAATTTGAATCGGGCCGATGACCGAGCGGGGCAGTCCGCTTTCGTTGGCGATGCAGCCGACGAAGTCCCCTGGTGTCGCACCATAATTGTGTCCGACGTTGAATTTCAGCCAGACGCCAGACTCGTCGATGCGTTTCGCCTTACGGGGATCGGCGTGGTCGCGAGACCCGCGCCGAGCGCTGTCACGCGGGGTGCCGCGCACTGGTCGCGGATCGTCCTCACGGATGCGTTCGGGGGACCGGCCGCTTTCTCCAGCGAGCAAATGAATCAACGCCGAGACGATCTCGCCCGGTGCGTGGCCAGACTCGATCAACTCTTCCAGCAGTTTGTCTTGCCGTTTGAATTTGCCTTCTTGAATTGTTGTTCGCAGCGACTCGACCATCCGGTTGGCGTGCTTTTCTTCGAGGTCTTCCAGACGCGGCACAGAGATGCGTTCGATCTTTGCTTTTGTGAATCGCAAGACTTGCTGCAAGCGGCCGAACTCGCGGCCAGTCACCAGGCTGATCGCTTTACCGCTCTTGCCCGCTCGCCCGGTGCGGCCGATGCGATGGACATAGTCTTCCGGATCGTGCGGCAGTTCGTAGTTGAAGACGATTTCGAGATCATCGACGTCCAATCCGCGAGCGGCCACATCAGTCGCCACGAGCAGTTCCACCTTGCGGTCGCGGAAGCGTTTCATCACTCGCTCGCGCGTCGCCTGTGTCATGTCGCCGTGCAGTTTGTCGGCGCTGTAACCGCGGGCGATCAGAGTTTCGGTGAGTTCATCGACTTGAACCTTTGTAAAACCGAAGATCAAGCCGTATTGCACGTCGTGCAGGTCGATCAGTCGGCAGAGTACTTCGGTTCGCGAACGGAAATCGACTTCGACGTAGCTCTGATCGATCGCCGGCACCGTCATCGTCGTGGATTCGATGCGGATGTGAACGGGATCGTTCGTGAAGCGCTCGATGATCTTCTTGATCGGCGGCGAAAGTGTGGCCGAGAACAACACGACTTGCCGCTCGGCGGGAACCGATTCGAGGATCTTTTCGATGTCCTCGCGGAAGCCCATGTCCAGCATGCGGTCGGCCTCGTCGAGCACCACCATCCGCACCTTGTCCAGCTTGAGCGTCCCTTGGCCGATGTGATCGATGATTCGTCCCGGCGTGCCGATGACGATCTGCGGCCCGGCCTTCAGTCCGCGAAACTGGTGCTCATAACTTTGTCCGCCGTAGACGGGAAGCTCGCGCACTCCCTTCTTGAAGTAGGCCAGCTTGGCGATCTCTTCGGCGACTTGCGACGCCAACTCGCGAGTCGGGCAGAGGATCAGCGCTTGTACCGCGCGGCTCTTGGCATCCACCAACTCGACCGCTGGAACGCCGAACGCGGCCGTCTTTCCCGATCCGGTTTGTGATTGTCCGATCAGATCGCTGCCAGCCAGCAGCTTGGGAATCGTCTCGGCCTGAATTGGCGCCGCCTGTTCGAAACCCATCCGTTCGACGGCTTTCAACAGGTCCGGCGAAAGCCCTAACTCCGAAAAAAGTTTTTGTGTCATTGAAGGACTTTACCGAGCCACAGGTCGAAGTAGGAGTCGGTCGAAACGATGACTGATCGCGATTTCTGCGAGCGTCGCAAAATTTTGGGGGTGCAGTGCTGACACACCGCACTCCGAACGTCGCGTCACACAATCCGTGGGCTAAAGAGCCACGGCGACTTTCGGAGGCAGTTCTACAGATCAGAACGATCAAATGTCGGCAACGGCCTTGGCGATGCCAGTGAGGCCACGGAGTGTGTGAGGTTTCGAGAAGGTCAAGCAAGCGGAGCTACTCCGGCGGGTCGATCCGAGATTCTCGTCGGTATCAGACCAATGTGGCGACGGTCATGCTCGCGGAACCAACAACGGCTCGCCAACACGCAGCCACCAGCAACCCACCAATCCCCCCGCCGAAATACTTCAAAAGTTCGATTGCGGCCAGCACGTTTTCACGCATCTGTGGCAATGACAACTCGCGAATCAATCCAAAAACAAAAACTGGTGCCATCAAGACCAACGCGGTGATCGCGCCGAATGGCGTGCTACGTCGTAAGCCAGCGGCGATGGCTTGTCGTATCGTCTTCGGTGGCTGCGACGTTAGAGAGTCTGACGTCACTGCGGATTCCGTCGGCAAGTTCATCGCCAGAATACTTCGCGATCAAGTCGAGCAACTCGCACCACATGGTTCACCAACCACTGCCGTTTCCCGCCGCGCCTTCCATAACTGATGCGATTCGTGATCGCCGGTGATGATCTCGAAGCCGAGGTCTTCGACCATCTGGAAATCGAGTTCTGGCGGCTGGCCTTTCGTCGTCAGGTAGTCACTGACGAACAGCGAGTTGGCGACGTACAAGCCCATCGATTGCAACGAGCGGAGATTGATCTCGCGGCCGCCGGCGATGCGGAGTTCGACGGTCGGGATCACGAACCGCAACATGCAGAGCACCTTCAGGCAGTAGCGCGGGTTGAGTTCGCGAACTCGCTCAAGCTGCGTCCCGTCGATCGAGTTCAGGAAGTTGATCGGAATCGACTCGACCTTCATGCCGCGCAGTTCCATCGCCACGTCGATCAGGTCGGCGTGCTCTTCACCCATGCCGGCGATCAGGCCGCAGCAGAGTTCCATGCCCGCCTCGCGCACGGTACGCAGCGTGGCCAGCCGGTCATCGAACGAATGCGTCGAGCAAATCTGTTCGTAGTACCGGCGGCTCGTGTTGAGATTGTGATTGATCCGATCGACGCCCGCCTCTTTGAGCGTCGTGGCCTGTTCCGGCGTGAGTAATCCGAGGCAGCAGCAGATGTGAAGCCCGTGCTCGTCTTTGATTTTCTTGACGACGTTCGCAACGTGATCGACTTCGCGATTCGACGGCCCTCGTCCGCTGGCCACGATGCAGTACGTTCTCGCTTGCAATGAAGCCGCCGCCGCCGCCCCTTCCATCAGCTTCCGCTCGTTGAGCATCGGGTAGCGCGCGATGTCCGCTTCGGAGTCGATGTTCTGCGAGCAATATCCGCAGTCCTCTGGGCAGAGGCCGCTCTTGGCGTTCTTCAAATAGTAGAAGTGAACCTTGTGCCCAAAGTGCTTCAGCCGCAAGCGAAATGCGGCGGCGATCAGCGCGGGGACGTCGTCGTCCGGTGCGGTCAAAATCGAGAGGGCTTCCGCACGAGTGATCTCGCCGCCAGCCAGCACACGGTCCGCCAATGAATTCCAATCCGTCCGCATTCCAACGTCTTTCGTTTGAGTTCGTGGTCAGGTCAACCACAGTCTAGCGAGCGTTCGGAAAACTGAAATCGGCCAATGGCTTTCGGCTCACGGGGATCGGCCAAACAACCCCAGCCGATGGCCGTGAGCCGAACGCTGACAGCGGAAATCCTATTTCTCCCGTCACTCCGGCACCAATCGCAGCTCTTTCAAATCCATCAGGTGATCTTTCAACGACTCGGTCGCGCGCACCGTCAGCCGATGTTGGCCCGCTGATAGTTTGAGTTCACCGAGGATCGCGGTTTGATAATTCTCCCACGCCCCAGTGCCGACGACTTTTGCCTTGACGGACTGGTTACCCACTGCGAACACGACCTCGTTGCCGGCCGTTGAGTTGTCGCAGGCGTAGTTCAACCGGATCGAGTGCTTCCCTGGCTTGGTGACGTTGATCGTCCAGACGGCTCGGTCATCGACGCTTTGCCAGTAGCCGAGGTTCTTGAAAAACGGCTCGAACACCAACGTCTTGCCGTAGATTTCAGCGTTGGTGGCGAGCAATCGCAGCGTACCGCTCGCCTCTGCGGTGACGGGTTCGGGGTGATTGCCGTCGAACTTCTTCGGCGTCGGGCCGCTGGATTGCACGAATGCGATCACATCCGCCAGTTGGCTCGGCGAAATGTCCTTCTCCAGTCCTTCAGGCATGAACGATTTCGCAGAGCTGATGAACTCATCGAGGTCTGCTCGCAGCAGCATCTGCTGTTTGCCGTCGGCGGCCATCAGCGTGATGCTGTTGCCCGTCTCGGCCGCGATCAGGCCAGAGAAAGTTTGCCCCTGCTTGTTGACCGCCGTGTACGCCAGAAATTTCGATTCGACCGCCTTGTTCGGATCGAGAATCGCCGTCAGCAGCGCGGCAGTCGATTTGTCCGTCAGCGACATCAAGTCCGAGCCAACCGATGTGCCGATCTCCTTCAACTTGTGACACGTCGCGCAGCGCTTCTTGAAGACGTCCGCTCCGCGAGTCGGATCAACGGCGATGTTGCCCTCTTTCAATTTCGCCGCGAACTCGGCCACGATCTTCTGCCGATCCGCATTCTCCGAGACTTTCAACAAGTTCACCGCTCGCGTGCGGATCACTTCATTGGAGTGCGCGATCAATCGCTGTCGCCGAACCGCGTCGATATCGCTCGGCGCGATCGACTTGGCTTCGAGCGAGTCGAGCAGCTTGTCGGTCCACGCTGCTCGACTGAGCAGCGCGTCGAGCACCTGCGCTCGCAGCGTCGGCGTAAAAGTCCTCCAACCGCTCAGCATGGCCGTGGCCGATTCCGCATGATTGATCCGAGCGAGCGTCGCGACCGCCGCCGACTGCGCCGGAACCGGACTTTGCGGAACCAGTAAACCGCCGACGAGCTGAGCATCGTTGCCACGCTGATCGGGAACGCGACCAAGAAGAGGCAGGGCGTTTTCGATTTGGGATTTGTGATTTTCGATTTGTGCGGGATCATTAGAAATCTGAAATTGGAAATCAGAAATCTGTTTCCGTGCCGCCTCGATCCTCTCGGTCAGTTGCTGTTCCGCCTGTGCAAGTCGCTGCTTGCCAATTCCCCTGAGCTTGCTGAGCGAGGTCCCGCGCCGATCCAGCGTTTCCAGCACCGTCGCCAGCATCACCGGCTGAGCTTCCGTGGTTGCCGCGCCGCTCAAGACGTACTCGATCAAGCTGAGCAACGCCTGATCCTCGCCAAGCGTCGCCGCTAAGTTGAGCAACATACTGGCTAGCTGCGGCGGCAACGGCTCTTTGCCAGCGGACTCAAACACGTTCGCCACGACGCTGGCCACGTTCTTCGCATGAATCGAACTCATCGCCGCTGCGACGAGGTATTTGTCATCCCGCTCGCGATACAGCAGCTTGCCGAGTTCATTGCCCAGCGATGCGAATTTCGGATGTCCTAACGTGTACGCGAACTGCATCCGCACGAACGGATCAGGGTCGCGGCTCAATGCCGAAAACTGGTTGATGAGCGGATCGGGCAGATTGCCGTCGAAGTTCTCGGTCGCTTGCAACCCTCTGCGACGCACTGCGGAATGCGAGTCGCCCAGCGCCAGCGAAAGCTCGGAGGCATCAACGCGACGCAGGCCATCGAGAATCGACAGAACATGCAGCCTGGCAATCGGATCTTTTTCGCGAAGTGATAAACCAAAGACATTTTTTTCGGCGTCGACACGCTTCCAGTAGATCAGTCGATGGGCCAAATCACGGACAGTCCCGTTTGGACTCCGCAGTGCCTCGTAAAGTTCGTCAAACCGGCTCAAAGGCTCTTGCTTCGCTCTGCTCAGCGGCCACACGTTGGCTTTCGCATCCTCAGCGGGTCGAGGTTCAGAAACCCGCACGACTCGATAAATCCGCCCTTTGTCGTGGCCCGCTCGCAGGTCGAGCTTTTCTTGCATGGCGGGCGGAATGTACTGCGGGTGCTCGATGACTTGGCGGTACATGTCGGCGATGTAGAGCGCTCCGTCCGGGCCGGTCTTGATCTGCGTCGGGCGGAACCAGTTGTCTTTTGACGCGAGGAATTCCGATTGCTGCTCGTCGTCGGGCCGCCGGCTGGTGAAGGTCACGCCGTCGGCCGTCATGATCTCGTGATGCACCAGGTTGTGGACTGGTTCGGAAATAAAGACGTGCTGGTGAGTCGAGAGCGAAGACGGGGACGGCGCTTGCTTTGGCGTTGCTCTGAACTCTGGACTCTCGTCTCTGGACTCAAACAGTATCGTGTCCCGATACACCATCGCGCTGTTCGCCGATGTGAACCGGTTGGCCATCGCGAAGTCGTTGAACCGCGCGAGCGTGCGGCTGATCGGAAAAACCGGCGACGGTCCCGGCGTGATCGAGACGTGTTTCTTGGGATCGGGCGGCGCGACGTGCGGGTTGCGGCGGGTGTAATAATCGTCGAGCACGAAGTGATACATCGGGTTCGCGTTGTTGTTGCCGAACCAGTTGCCGAAGTCGTCTCGATTTCGCCCGAATTGCGTTTGTCCGGACGTCGGGTCGATCTCACCCGTGTCCGGATTCCAGCGAAAGTCGCGGCCGCGAATGTCGATCGTCTTGCCGACATGCGTAGGGTCGGCTCCTGCTGACCGCTCAGAATTTGTCGATCGTGGTTGGTCGGCAGGAGCCGACCCTACGGTAGCGACGACCTTGATTGACCCGCCGCTGTCGCCGTTGGCGCAGTGGACCATGTTGTCGAGGCCCCAGCTAAAACCGTTGACTCGGTGCTGCTGATTTCCTTCGCCAAATCCGGTCAGCAGGATTTTGACTTCGTCGGCCTTGTTGTCTCCGTTCGTGTCGCGAGCGAACAGCACGTCGGGAGCGGCGGAGATGAGCACTCCGTCGCGCCACGGCATGACGCCGTTCGGGAAGTTGAGCTTGTCGAGAAACACGGTGGACTTGTCGTACTTCCCGTCGCCGTCGGTGTCTTCGAGGATGCGAACTCGGCCGCCCCCCTTTTTGAAATCAAAATTTTGGGACACGGAGGACGCGGATCTCACGGGGGGCTTGGGGTTGGAATCATTCTTGTTGATCTTCTCCGTGACGTCCGTGTTATCCGTGCCCGATTCTTCTTCCGGAACGCCGAGCGGGTAGTCGGCCATTTCGGCGACCCAGAGTTTTCCGTCCGGTCCCCAATCGAAGGCGACGGGGTCGAGCACGAGCGGTTCGGCGGCGACCAGTTCGACGCGATAGCCCGGCTTCACCTGCATCAGCTTGAGCGACTCTTCGGGAGACTTCGGGCCGTCTTCCGTAGGTTGGGCATTCTTGCCCGACCCACGGGCCAGCAGCTCCTCAAACGACTGGCATTCGACCAAGTCGTTCGATTTTGCGGTGTCCTCGTTCATCCACACGAGGTTCCGCGCATGAACCCAGAAGCCGTTGTTCGAGCCATCCTCTCGCACGATCGGCGGCAATTCTTCGTTCGCTGGCTTCGAGCCACGCTGGCCGGAGAGCAGCTCACGCGACCAGCCTTTCTCCAGCGACCCCCGCAGCCAGATGCCGTAACGCTCGTGATTCGAGAACTCGACGTCGTCGTAGCCATCGGCGCAAAGGTCGATCAAGCGGACGCCATGATCGCGACCTTCAATTGGCTTGGGGGCGGTTGGCGGTAACACCTCGTGTGCGTCGAACTTGTTCAGCCAAGTCGTTGTCTTCTCAAATGGCCAGAGCAAGACATTGGCATTCAACCAAGAATACTTCGCCGCTGACCATGCTCGTATCCGATACGAACGCGCGCCAAGCGTCAGAGCATCAAGATGACCATCGTGATCCCAATTCAAAAAGCGCACATTCGTATCAGTGCCCTTCGGCGGCTCGCGCAACCCACTAAATGCGACATTCTTGTAGAGCCGTTCGACCGCGTCCTTGAACGTCAGGAACTTGGCCTTTTTGCCGTACTTGGTGACGGCGTAGCCGATGAGTTCGTTGACTTGCTCCGGCTTGATCCAGTTGTGGGGATGGAAGACCAAGCAAAAAACTCCCTGCTTGATGACGGTGCAGTCGAGCGCCGCTTTCCAGTCCTCGACGGTCTGGGGGTTGTTCGGCTGGTGCAGATGCTGAGCCGACCAGTCGCTCGGCGCGACCCACGGAAACTCCCGGCAGAGCCGGTCGAGGACATACGGGTACGGGTAGTTCTCGATCGTGTGAATCTCCAGGCTCGAGCCTTCTTCCAACCACTGTTGCAAGTGCGGTTGCTTCGGATCAATCGAGCATGTGAAGATGCTGACCGGGGCGCGGCCGTCGATTTGCTTCAAGCGATTCAGGATCGGTTTGAGGTACGCCTCCCACTTGTCATGCCCGCGCATGTCGTCGATGCCGAGGATCACGACCGCCTCGACCCCCTCTTCACCGACCCACATCGGAGTCGTCAGCTTGGGAAAGTCCCGATGGACGTAATACGGATTGCACGGCTCATCGAGATACGTCAGCCGATTGCCGTTCGGCTTGTCGTCAGCCCACGCCAGCAGCGAGCACACACACAAGCAGACGGCGAGGCACAACGAGGTTCGCGACATTTCAAGGATTCCTCAACACGGCCAGAGAGGGCGTGGACAACGAAGAAAGATACACCGGTCGCGGCGGGAGCACACGGCTTTCCACCGGCCAGGTTCATGTCTTGTCGGCTTCAGCGAGTCGCCTCATTTTCCGCCCGTACCTGTTTTCCGATCGCCGGGGTTTCGAAGGGATGGGCGGAAAAGAGAGAGCGACAAAGGGAGACGAGTTCAGCCCGCGGCTTGTTGAGCCTGTTGCGGCGTGTTCACATCTTCTCCGGCGACGAAGCGGAGGTTCTCGTGGCGCAGGCGAGCGGCGGCATCGTCGTAGAGGAACGGCAGGAAGACGTATCGCTTGCCGCTTGTGACCGGCGTGGCTTCGTGCAGCAGCGAACAGGAGAAGACGACCGCTCCGCCAGCCGGAGGGGCGAACATCTGCCGGCCGTATTCGGGGAACCAGACGAAGCCGCCGTCGAACTCGCCCGTGTTGAGCACCAGCGAGACGGCGAATTTGCGATGGGCGGTTCCCTTGGTCGTGTTGTCGCGGTGTGCTCGGAAGTGAGCGTTCTGCGTGCCGTCGTAGCAGGCGACGATGTACCGCTCCATGCGCGTCGCTTTGAACTGGTACGCCTTCTCGATCTCCGGGACCAGCCGGTCGTGAATGCGGATCATGCAGGCTCGGCGAATGTCCTCATCGGGAATCTCACAATCCTGCCGCCGCTTGTGCCCGTAGTCGTACATGCCGACGGTCTTGCCATTGACCTCGCGCATGAAGCCGGATTCCTTGCCGCCGTGTTGTTCGTAGAGGTCGATGAGCTTGCGGCAGAACTCCGGCTCGAAGATGCGCGGCACGACCATCACGGGAGCCTGCACCTCGGCCACGTGCGGCTGACCGAGCGGCGGCAGCGAATCGATCAACTGCAACAATCGCGCGGCGTAAGTGTTCGGATCGTCAAACGGAATCACCGCCAGCGTGCGCAGCCGCGAATCGAGCACGACCGTATGCGCGACGAACCTTTGCAAACCAGTATTCGGATCGAGCTGCATCGCTCCGTAATCCGCCGCCACGCGCCGGTCGAAGTCCCAGAAGTAGCGCAGTCCCGGAATCTGTTCCTGCACGCGCGACTGTTCCTTGTCGAGCGGATCGTGGCCGACGCCGAAGAACGTCACATGATCGTCACTGAACCGCGACCGAGCTTGCCACAGGTCATCCAGAATCTTGCGACTATCCGGCCGAGCCGTCGACTCGAAGAAGCAGAGCACGACGTACCGGCCCGCGACCGTATCGAAATGAAAGTTCGCGTTGGCATTCGTCGGTGCCGAGAACCACGGGGCCGGTTCGCCAAAAGTCAGCAGTCGCTTGCGCATAAAGTCGTTATTTCAACTCGGTCAGGGCGAGGCTGTACAAATCCAGAGACGAAAAGTAATCAGTTCGTCCGCCGTCTCAAAGAGGACTTCCTGACGAAAACAAAATTGCCACTCACTTTGACCAGGCAACGGGACGCTTCTCCAGAAATGCGGACATGCCTTCCCGTGGTTCGCCTGTGCGGTAGCACTCGGCGAACGCCTGAGCTTCCGCATCGTACTGCGCGGTTAAGTCGACACCATCGACCGCGTGAAGCCTTAGCAGATGCTTGACTCGCTGTCGAACTTGCGGGCCTCGAGTCAGAATCTGCGCAATCCGAGCTTCGACTCCGTCGCTGAATGTCTCGGGCGGAAAGACGGCGTCGACGAGTCCAATCCGCAACGCTTCGTTGGCCGCGATCAATTCGCCCGTCAGAATTAACCTCCGAGCCACTGCCGGATTCAGCAGGTGAGTGGCTCGCACCGTTCCGCCCCAGCCGGGGAGAACTCCGATGGACGTTTCTGGCAAACCGATCTTCGCACCCTCGGCTGCGAATCTCAGATCGCAAGCAAGAACCAATTCCGTCCCCCCTCCGGCGCACGCTCCGTGAATTGCAGCGATCGTCGTCTGTGGCAATTCCTCAATCGCGCTCATCAACTGCTGCCCAGCACGGGAATCTTTGAGGGCGCCGGCTTCATCCAGCGACCGCAGTTCATCGATGCTCGCTCCTGCAATGAACGTTCGACCCTCACCGGCAAACACGACAATGGAGCAATCCGCGGTCGCGACTTGTGCAACAATGTCCCGCAACCATCGTCGCGTCTCGGCCGAGAGAATTTGGATGCCCTTTTCGCCCCGCAGAGTGATGCGAGCGACAGGACCGTTCAATGACAGTTCAACTTGCGTGGCCATGGTCACACTCGACGTTTCCTTGTGGCACACGCGCTTCGCGTGCGACGACGCTTCCATGGTAAGTGCCCCGACCCGTCGCACGCGAGCCGCATGTGTCACAAGCCTACTCTGCCAAGCGTCCATCGCGCAGACGCAGGATCTGGTCGTCTGGTTGAATGAACGTCGGATCGTGGGTCACGACAATAACCGTCGCCTGCTGCTGATCGCGCAGATCGCGGAGCAGTCGATAAACATCGGCTCCGGTCTGACTGTCGAGTTCACCAGTCGGCTCATCGGCCAAGACCAGCTTCGGCCGTTTGAGCAACGCCCGCGCAATGGCTACGCGCTGTTGTTCACCGCCGGAGAGTTGATTCGGTCGATGATCGAGTCGCCCGCCAAGTCCGACGACTTTCAACAGTTCCATCGCGCGCGATCGCAAAGTCGCTGAAACTCCACTGGGCAAGAACGGAACCAGGACGTTGTCGACGGCGCTGAGGTTGCTCAGCAAATTGAAGCTCTGAAAGACAAAGCCGACTTGTTCCCGCCGATAAGTATTCCGTTGACTGGCTGACATGCCACTCAGACGCTCACCGGCAATTGTGATCTCGCCCGAAGTCGGCTCGTCGAGTGCCCCCAGAAGTTGCAGCAGCGTACTTTTGCCGCTGCCAGACGGGCCGAGCACGAAAGCAAACGAGGCGCTCGGCAATTCAAACGTCAAACCGCGCAGGGCAGCGACTTCGTGCGGTCCTCGGCGATATGTTTTCGAAACGTCTTGAAGCTGAATCAAATCCGAACCGGCGAGTTGTTGGGTTGAAAATTCCTGTTTCTTCAATGTTTTTAGTAATTGTTTGCCATGCTCGTCTAGTGTCCTCCCACGTCGTGACCATTCGTCGAGCATTTCGCCAATTGATAAGACGGCGAGAGTTGAAACTTAGATCGTCGGCACGAAACAGCAACGACGACTCGATGGCTGCCGTACCTGATGGTTTTTTCGGCCCAGGGCAATGCGGCAGGTCCAATCTTCTGAACACGCTTGAGCGACTTGCCCGACCAAAATTCTCTGGTTAGGTTTTCGGACTGTTCAAAAAAAATCGGAGGTTCCTGTGATGTCGATTACCGCCGCGTCTAAGTCGCTCGGAGCTTCGCTGCCGTTGGATCGCGAGTTTCTTGATCGCGAACTGAATTCGTTCCTCCCATCGAAGATTTTTGACGCGCATTGCCACTTGTGGCTCGAAGATGAAGTGCAGTTTCGGCTCCCCGGATTCAGTGGTGATGTCGACGCGAAGGAGTACGTGCGGCTGATCGATGACCTGCATCCGGGACGAACTCAAGGAGCGTTGTTCCTCTCGTTCGCGACTGCGACGAATCCGGAAGGACAGCATCGGATGAACGAATTCGTTGGCCGCGAGACCGCGACCAACCCGGCGTTTCGCGGTGAGTTCTTTGTCCGTCCGGAAGATGATCCCGAATGGGTGCGACAAGAAGTGCGGCGTCTGAAACTGCACGGGCTGAAGTGCTACCACACGTTTTCGCCGACGAAGCCAACCTGGGAAGCGGACATTCCGGATTTTTTACCAGAGCGGTTGGTGAAGGTTGCTGACGAGGAGGGCTGGGTCATCACGTTGCACATGGTCAAATCGCGAGCCGTCGCCGACCCCAGCAACATCCATTGGATTCGGCATTACTGCGAGCGATATCCGAACATGAAGTTGATCCTGGCTCATTCGGCTCGCAGTTTTCAGCCGGCTCACAATTTGGAAGGGCTGCCCAAACTCACCGGACTCGACAACTTGTACTTTGATACGAGTGCCAACTGCGAACCGATCGCACATCAGGCGATCATCCGCATCATCGGACACAAGAAGTTGATGTACGGCTCGGACCTGCCGGTCAGCCACATGCGCGGGCGATCGCTTTCGGCGGGCGATTCGTTCTTGTGGATTTACGGTGACACACCCGTGTGGGGCGAAAAGCATCTGCAAGTGCATCCGGTGCTCATCGGCTTGGAGCATCTCCGTTCGTTAAAATGGGCCTGCTGGTCCGAACGGCTCAGTGACGCGGCGGTCGAAGATATTTTCTGGAACAATGCCGCCGGATTGCTGGGTGTTTCCTGACCGAAACCGCGAACCTTTGCGGTCTGATGCCGTCGATGCAATCCCGAGAACTCTAGAAGTGCCGACCAGCGTAATGGGTCTGTGGTCACTGATGTCTTGAAGTTTTGACCATGCGTCTTTCAAGTCATGGTGCCTTCGCCGCTTCCTTCTTCTCGCCGGACAACTGGGCCTTCAAATAGTCCAGTGCGTCATTCAATTGGCGGTCCTTGAACTCGACCTTCGGGCCGGCGCCACCGATCACGTCGCGCTGACGGCGATACTCGAGGTACTCTTGCATCTCTTGCTGAGTGACTTCGATCTTGTGGTCTTGATCCGGACCGACTCCCCATTCCTCGTCGTCTTTGGCACCAGGAAACTTGTGAATGTTACGACCACTTGGCCGGAGATACTGAGCTGTTGTCAGCTTCAGCGCACTGGCTCCACTCTCCAGTTCGATCACATTCTGCACGCTCCCTTTGCCCCATGAACGTTCGCCGACAACGATCGCACGTTTATGATCCTGGAGCGCGGCGCTGACAATTTCGCTCGCAGAGGCGCTGAATCGATTAACGAGGACCGCCATTGGAAAACCAGAGTAGGTTCCTTCTTTCTCGGCGGTCCAAACACGATTGTCGGTGTTGCGGCCTTTGACGCTGACAATCGTGCCGCTTTCCAAAAACAGATCCGCGATTTTTGTGGCCTGCCCCAACAGCCCGCCGGGATTAAATCGCAGGTCAAGCACCAGCCCCTTCATCTCTTCCTTCTTCAGGACTTCGAGGGCCTCTTGCAGCTCTTCGGCGCTGCGACGTCCGAAGTGCGTCAGGCGGATGTACCCGATTTTGCTCTCGGCATCGATGAAGAAATTCCAGCTGTCGTCCGGCTTGTGTGTGTCACCGAGCACTGTCGCGACTTGAATCAACGCACGCGTAATCTTGAGCTGCTCGATCTTGTCCGAGCCGGCATGTTGGACGCCGAGCGTCACTTCCGTTCCCGGCTTCCCCTGTAACGTCTTGACCGCCTCTTCCAGCGAGATGCCCTCCGAGGATTTTCCTTCGACCTCCATAATGAGATCGCCGGACTTGATCCCCGCCTTGTAGGCCGGCGTGCCGGGCAGCGGCGTCATCACCATCAGCCGTTTCGATTTCTGGTCCATCTGCACTTGGATGCCGATGCCACCGAACTCTTGTTCGACTTCCTGATTGAAACGTTTCAGTTCTTCCGGGCTGATGTAGTTCGAGTACGGATCGAGCTGTGTGACCATGCCTCGAATCGCCGCCTGAATGAGCTGCCGGCGGTCGACGTCTTTGACGTAATTCCGCTCGATCTGTTCGAACGTGTCCGCGAACAGCCGCATCAGTTCGTAGTCTTCATCCCGTTTGGCATCGGCCGCTTTCTGTTCTGCGGTCTTTTCCTTCGGTGGATCGTCCGCTTGCGACGAGACGAACGAAAAAGCCAGTCCGCACAACAACGAACTGAACAGCAGCCAAGAGAAGCGGCGCATGAAAAAGTCTCAACCTGCGAGGAAAAGATCGTATCCGTGATCTGTCGTCAATCGCTTCGAGCCGGCGACGTGCCACGCCTCGAAGTTACGAAGGAGTCTAGGACAAGCGATTTCTCGAAACAAGCGGGCTTGGTGAGTGCTCCGTTGAAGCGGAACTCACGTCGAAACACAGGCTTTGTAGCTGGCTATCGTTTGACGAGCAGCTTCGTTTGAGTTTGGCAGCGGCAGGACTTCCGCAGACAGATAGCCGTCGTAGCCGATGCGTCGCAAAGCTCCGATGACTGGTGACGTCGGCGTGTGTCCGAAGCCGACCGCTCGGCGATTGCTGTCGGCAAAATGGACGTGCCCAACGAGCGATCCGGCTTCGCTCAAGGCAGTCGCAATGTCCGGCTCTTCGATATTCATGTGAAACAGGTCGCACAGCAGCTTGACGTTCTTCGCCTTCAGCGAGCCAATCAACTTCACTCCGTCCGCGACCGAGTTGACCAAGTTGGTCTCGTACCGATTCAGCGGTTCGATTAGCAGCGTCGTCCCATGATCGGCCGCACGTGGCGCGAGTTCATCCAGAGCTTCGGCCAACCAGACCAGATGCTGCTCATGACTGATGCCGCCGTCAGCCCGGCCTTGCATCGAACCGATGATCGCCGGCGCTCCGAATGCCCCCGCGACTTCGATGATCTCACGAATGAAGGTTCGCGCTCGTAGCCGCACTGTTTCGTCGTGATCGGTCAGCCGCAGTTTCTTGACGACCCAACCTGCTCCCGTCCCCATTGCCGCCAACTTCAGTCCGTACCGGTCCAGGCAACTCCGCAACAATGGAACATCCACTTCTTCCGCTGAACGAGGAAACACCTCGACCGCATCAAATCCCAACTCGGCCACTTTTGCACACGCGGCGACCAAGTCGTTCCAGAATACAAATGGCCCGCCTGCTGCTTCAGGAACCAACGAAATTGTGATCGCCGATCGCATGACAATGTGCTCGTATGGAAGGAAAATCGACTGCGTCGCCGCGCGACATTGGCCCGAATTGTGTCCATCCATGCCGAGTTGTCGAGCGAGTAGAGCTGGACTGGAGTTCGCCTTCACATCACCAAATTCAGTGACTATAAACCCGCCCCGCGTCGCGGCCTCCGCGACGAGCCGCCATCGTAGCTCAGTCGGCAGAGCGATGCTTTCGTAAAGCATAGGTCGTCGGTTCAAATCCGACCGATGGCTCTTGAGAATGCCATGAACCAAAAAGGTTTGTGGCTTTTTTT
>Ga0194132_10000350_pt1 | contig 95216 bp, 93 predicted proteins | sample TA2KigOf80mmetaG_FD_148612 | JGI IMG/M metagenome (GOLD analysis project Ga0194132, IMG submission 148612) | Freshwater microbial communities from Lake Tanganyika, Tanzania - TA2015054 Kigoma Offshore 80m | ecosystem: Environmental > Aquatic > Freshwater > Lake | place: Tanzania: Lake... | reverse complement strand
CTTCAGAATCTTGATGATCTGCTCCTCGCTGTGCCTGGTTCCACGCATTCCTCTTCTCCTTCCTTTTGCCCGCTTCTCTCATATTACGTGGTACAGATTTTGGGGGCTGGGTCAATCATACTGGAGCTAAGACGCAGTTTGTGAGAGCCATGTTCCACAAATCTGCAACAGGCGAGTCAGCGGCTTTCGGTTCCGTGCGAGAGGCCCGGCCAGTTTACTTTATAGATGGTAACGAGCTTATTGTCGCTCTCAAATGCGACGGTGAGGAAGGCGGGATGCGTTTCCCTAAGAGCGCGGATCTGTCCCATGAACGGCTCGATTTCGCGAAAAATCTTAGACTGTTCCACGGCCAGGTAATCCACGCGCCAGCGCTTGAGGAGGTCCACCAGATTCTGCGGGAGTCCCAGCGCGCCTTCCAGTTCGTCCGGGCGATAGTACAGTTTCACCGGGTCGATGGAAAAGGCGCGAATCGCTTTGCGCCCGCTGTATAGCCAATAGTTGGGATCGAGGTTGCTCGACACAACGGCGGCGGGTGGAGTTTTTGCCCGTATCCACTCGTACGCTTGCCGGTGATCCTGCCAGGTCACGTCGCCCTCGATCAACGGTCCGTGGGGCAAGCCTGCCTTGGTAGTCTTGACCGCATAGTGGATGCACATGCCGAGTCCCCATGCGATGAAGAGGATGGCGAAGAGCCGGGCCGGCTTCTGCAGGCGCCTCATCCAGGAGGAGGGCACTGCGTGCGGGACGGCGAGGACGACGAAAGGCAGCACGGGCGCAAGGAATCGCTCCGGCGGCCACGACCAGAACAGGATCATGGATATAGTAGCCAGCGCCCACGCCGCCCCTAGTGCCTCCTGCCGAAACAGCTGTTTCACCAATCCGGCCGAGGCAAGCAGCGTCACGGCAAGGCAAAACAACAGGGTCACGGAGTTCCGCGGCAAGTTCCAGAATGTCGCCGCGCCCACGGTCATGCGGCCGGCATTGTGTTGCAGAATTGCCATTGGCTGCGCCGTGCTTTGACTGCTCAGGCTGTTCCACATGGAATAGTTTGCCTTCGTATAGAAGGCCACTACGGGATCGGCGGAAGCGGGATTCCGGTGCAACCAGGTCCACCAGGGCGCGCAGAGCGCCAGCAGGACAATTCCAAATAGACCGAATTGCTGGGGGCGTTTCCACGGAGGCATCGCCAGCACTGCGCAGGGCAATAGGGAAAGCGCCATCGTTCGCGTATGAAACGCCGCTGCGCATACGATGGCTGCCAGCAAAGGCTGCCGGATTGCTTCCTCCGAGCTTTGTCCCGCCTTCCACAGGACCAGGATCGAGCAGGTGCACAGAAAAGCGAATAAGGTCTCCGACAAGGGAATCGCCGCCAGGTAGATCACCATCGGGCAGCTCATTACCAGAGGAACCAGCCAGCGCGCCTCCGCGGGGCGATTCCAGGCCACGCCGACCAGGCGCCAGAGCGCCCAGCCCCATGCCGCCGCCGCGGCCATCGGGATCAGCCGCAGCAGAGGGATGTTGTCGGGGAAGTTCGGCCATAACGACCAGACAAGCGACAGAAGGGCAGGGAAGAGAATCGGGTATTTGGTTTGTTGGATTGGCTCCGGCAGGCTTTCGATCGTATAGCCTTTTCCCTCGGCCAGCGCCTTTGCGGTGACCAGGTAAACTCCATCGTCGTGAAAACCGCCCACGAAGTTTGAAGGCACATAGGTCAGCGCGATCACGGCCGACACTGCCAGCGGTAAAACCCAGAAGGGGAATCCCGCCGGTTTTGTGGTCACTTCTTTCCGATCCCATGATGTTGACGGTCCGCCTCCGTCGCCACTTCTTCATTCAGCCACTCAATTACCGCCGCCCAGCCCAGGCTTTCCGGATCGTTGCGCAGGTTATTGCGGACCGCGGCCATCACGTGAAAGCCCTGGCGGATCTGAAAGCTGAGCGTGGGGTCGTAGATCTTGCCTTCGATGACACGCTCCAGGTACTGCTCCGGGCTCAAATCCTTGGCGTAGGTGCAATAGCCGCGCAGGCGCGCGCCGGCGCGAATGCGCAGAAGCCCCAGGCGCTGCACGATCTCACGCCGCGCCGCGTACAGCTTCTTGCCGATGCCGTGGCCCTGCATCGACGGGCGCACCATGATCTCGGCGGTGTCCACCAGCGCCTCCACCTGATCCCGGAACTGCTCAAAGGCCTGCACCGGACGGACGAAATACTGCAATGAAGCTACGCGAATGCGTTCCATGAATACCTTTCCCAGATAACGTATGATTCAGCGGCTGGACTGCTCTAGCCTTCGTCTTTCGGCCGGCCGTAGTAGTCGTACACTCGGACCTCGTGCTCGCGGTTAACCGGCGCGGCCGGGTCGAAGGCAGGAGCCCTTTCGGCGTCTTGCCGCGCCATCGCCGTAGCCACCTCTTTGCGCGCCCACGATATCGATTGCAGCGAGTCGCAGATAAGCAGTATCTTCTTGCCGCGCAGCCACGCACCAGCCTCCATTACAAGATACCGTATCGTCCAGGTTTGTTCCTCGGCGATGAAATCGGCAATGTGCCCCAGATCGGTATCCTCTCCTTCGCCCGGAACGCGGTACCCGGTCACTTCCTTGACGCTCCGCAGATGCGGATCGCCCTGCACGCCAGGCTCCTCCTCTTGCCGCACGATGGCCGGCGCTACCAGAATCGGCTCCAGCGTCCAGTAGTGCGGCCAGCCGTAGTAGGCGCTCATGGCGATCTCCTGCTGCCGGTAAACCGGCTGATCCGTGTCCAGCTCCGGGCTGTTGCGGACCTGCTCCCGCGTGAGATTCACGGGGAACCGCCGGCGGCTCCACTCCGGATGTCCGAGCGCCGCCGTGGAAATGAGCACGCGTTTGCGGTGCAGCCAGCCGCCGGTTTCCACCACCAGGTAGCGGATGGTCCAACTGGTGTCGTCGAACAGGAAGTCGTGCACATGGCCCATGTCGCCATCCTTTTCATGGATGGTGTAGCCGAGCAGCATGTTCAGGCTTCGAAGCATACCTTATCGCCGTTCCTTCTTCATAATAACTGACCCGAATCGCTCCTCACGTACAAGGTCCGGACTGGGAACGGAATCTCAAGCCCTTCTTCGCGGAAACGCCGGAACAGCCGCTTGCGCAGTTCGTGTGCTTGGAACTGATCGACGAACTCCGACACCTGGCAGATCAAGGTGAAGTCGAGCGAGGAATCGCCGAAGCCAGGAATGAAGCGCACGATCGGCTTGGGCTCGGCGAGCAGTCCTTTGATGTGCTTGGAGCCGCGTATCGCCTCATCGATCAGCACATGTTCCACGTGCTCCGGATCGCTGTCGTCGCTCACGCTCACCGGGATCAGCAGAGACATGCGCTTCTCCGGCAGGTTGAAGTTGGTCACAATCGCCTGCGCCAGCTTTGAGTTCGGCACCACGATGAGATTGTTGGGCAGCGCGCGCATCGTTGTGCTGCGCCAGCTGATGTCGGTGACCTAACCCTCTTCGCCGCTGTCGAGCTTCACGTAGTCGCCGACGCGGACCTGCCCCGCCAGACTGATGTAGAAGCCCGCGAACAAATTGGACAGCGTGTCTTGCAGCGCCAATGCCACAGCCAGTCCGCCTACGCCCAGTGCCGTAAGAATCGGCATAACGGAAATCCCCAGCGTGTTGAGCAGGATCAGCAGGCCGACGGTTGCTACCAGCAGGCTCGCCAGGTTCTGGGTCAGCGAGGTCACAGGCATGTTCTTGCTGATGCGGGTACCATAGTGCTTCACCAGCGCAGCGGCCAATCGCGCCCCGGCCACGGTGAGCGACAGGATCCACAGTACCAGCAGAATCTTGCTCGTCACATCGGCGGCGGCTTCGGGCAGCTCGGAGGATTGCACCGCCGCGTGTAGACCCAGGATCGCGACCCACAACAATAACGGCGCGCGCAGCGCTTCAATCAATAGATCATCCAGCTTGGTCTCCGATTTCGCCGCCCACCGGTGCAGAGCGCGGAAGAAAAGGCCCCGCGCGAGCCAGCCCGTCACAAACACCACCCCGAAGATGGCCATCGGCGCGGCCAGTAATTGCCAGTTACTCTGTAGGAATTCGATGATCTCTCTTACACCTCTCTCCAGCCTACGGAATCGCGGCAACTCGTGACAATCCCTTCAACGGGCGAGAATCGGCGCAAAAACTGATTAGTTGCCGCCGCGATACCCTAACAGGAATGTCTCCCTCCGTGATTTGCCGCTTGCAGCTGGTTGCTGCCGCCGTGCTGTTCTCCACCGGCGGAGCGGCCATCAAGGCGACACAATTCACGGGCTGGCAGGTTGCGGGTTTCCGTTCCGGCATTGCCGCCGCGGCGCTGCTGCTGTTGCTTCCGGAATCACGGCGCCGCTGGAGCCCTCGCGTCGGTCTCATCGGCCTGTCCTACGCGGCCACGCTTGTGCTTTTCGTACTTGCCAACAAGCTCACTACCGCGGCGAACGCCATCTTCCTTCAGTCGACCGCGCCTCTTTACCTGGTGATCTTCGCGCCCTGGCTGCTTAAGGAACGCATCCATCTCAAGGACTGGATTACGCTGGCAGCCGTCGGCGCCGGCCTGACATTGTTCTTCACCGCCGCCGAGGCGCCCGCCGTTACCGCGCCGGATCCCCTGGCCGGCAATTTTCTCGGCGCCGGCACCGGCCTCACTTGGGCGATCACGCTCACCGGGCTGCGCTGGATGGCTTCCTCTTCGGGTAAGGATGCAGGACTCGCCACCGTCGCCGCCGGCAACCTGACCGCCTTCCTCATCTGCCTGCCGATGACGCTTCCGTTACAGGATTCTTCTCTTGCCGACTGGGCAACTGTCGGGTATCTCGGCGTCTTCCAGATCGGACTGGCCTACGTGCTGCTCACGCGCGGAGTGCGCGGTGTTCCGGCGCTGGAAGTTTCCCTGCTGTTGATGATCGAACCGGCGCTCAACCCCGTCTGGGCGTGGTTCTTGCACGCGGAGGCGCCTTCGGCTTCCGCGATGCTGGGCGGCGCGCTGATCCTTGGCGCCACCGTCCTGCGCATCGTTACCGCACGGCGATGATTGATACCTCTTCCAGCTTCGGGAAATGTCCGCTCGCCGCGCGCACCCGCTCCACGGGCCTCAGTGGCGCCACGGTGGTGCGCGTCGGAGGCGAGCCCGCCGGGAAGTACTTTCCGTACACGCCGTTCATCTTCGCGAACTCGTCCAGATTATCGACGTACACGTTCGCCGCCACGGAGTGGGAGAAATCGATGCCCGCCTCCTCCAGCCCGTCTAGCAGATTGCGCATCGTCTGACGAACCTGATCCTCCACGTTGCCGGCGTAGATGCCCCCGTTCTGGCCCGGAATGAAGCCCGCCTTTGCGGAACAGTAGAGCGTATCGCCGGCCCACACGCAGGGGCTTGCGGTTGGGCTGGGCGCCATGTTCTTGGGGCGCACCGCTCGGCGCTGGCTCAACTCGCGTACGGCAACGCCCGTGAACTCCATGCCCGCTCCGTGTGGCAGAAACGCCACCTGAATTGTGGCTCGCGCCGGCGTGTTGCCGTGCTCGAAATGCTTCGCATAAACCTGGTTCATCACTCCCATCGGCACGCTCGCCGTCAAATACGGGTTCACGAAAACCACGTGCCGGAAGTCCAGACCCGCCGCCGTCAGCACCGCTTTCATGCGGTCGAGCGCCATCTGCACCTGTGCGGCAGGATCGGCCGGTATGCGCCCGCTGTCGGGTTCGCGCCCGAGCAGGCCGCTGATGTACAGCCGGTCCTTGGTCAGCATACCCGCCGAAACCACCGAGCTCGCATTCAACCCCGCGGCATGCACCGGCTTCTTGTCGGCCAGGTTCCGCACCGCCACGGCGTTGATTTCCACAGGCGTCTCAGTCGGCATTCTGTGCACGCCCAACGCCGCCCGCGCCGGCGGATTCGACGGGAAAAACTCCTTCCACACCTTGTTCAGCACGTCATAGCTGGTCGATTCGTGCAGGTAGACCTGCGAATAGACGATATGCTCCATCCGCAGACCTGCCGCCTCGACAATCGATTTCACGTTGTTCAAGCATTGCCGCACGCGTTCTTCCGGGGTCGGCGCGAACTTGCCATCTGCGTCACGCGCGCCCTGGCCCGATACATATAAATAGTCGCCCGCCAGGATGCCGGGACTGTAGGGGCCCACCGGCTTGGCGCCTGCCGGAAAGATCACCTTGCGCTCGGCGGCTGCAAGCGTCAAGGCAGCCATCAGCATGACAACTGTGGTTTTCATGCTGCCTAGCTTATCCGAATCTCTCCCTCACCTGCCGGGCTTGGTTTCCACCGCGTTCTCGATAGCGGGCACGGTTTTCAGGTAAGCGAAGATCGCTTTCAGGTCCGCCTCCTCCATCCGCGCGTAGTTCAGCCAAGGCATGATGGTGTTCTCCTTCAGCGGCACTTGCGGCGAGCCATTCTCCACGTAGTCTTTGTACTGATAGAACTTGTCGAGGAACTGCTGCTCGCTCCAGCGGCCGGTGCCGGTCGCCTCGTGCGGCGTCAGGTTCGCGCTCACCACCGAATACTGTTTGTCCATCGGGAACACGTGCCCGCCGGAGAACTCCTTGCCGGGAATCGGCTCCTCATTCTCCACGGGTGTGTGGCAGAATTGGCATCCCGCCACCTTGACCAGGTACTTGCCGTAGGCTTCAGGACGGGAGCGGTCCGGTTCGGGTATTCTTCCCGCCGGTTGCGGCGCCCCCTGAATCAGCAGGTTGACCGGAAAACTGATTTTCGTCGGGGGCAGCCTGTTGGAAGCCGCCGGCAGAGTCCTTATGTAGGCCACGATCGCCTCCACGTCGCTGTCGCTCAAGTGACGGTATTCGCTGTACGGCATCAGCGGAAACAGCGCGCGGCGGTCGCGCCCGATGCCGTCGCGTATCGCTCGGATCAGTTCTCCGTCGGTCCAGTCTGCCACGCCCGTCTCCTTGTCCGAGGTGAGGTTGGAGGCAACAATCGTGCCCGGCAGGCCCATCTCCTCCGGCATCACTTTGCCTTTCCCCAGTCCGCCTTCAACGACCGGGCCGCCGAAGCGTGACATGTCGAGCACGGAGTGGCAATCGGCGCATACGCTCACCGCATGGAACAGGTACTTCCCACGAGCAACCTGCTCCGGAGTTCCGGCCACCTTCACGTTGGAGGGAGGCACAAGCGTCGGCCGCCGGAACGTCAACGTCCCAAGGACGGCCGTTATTCCCAAGACGATCACCAGAACAATCCCCAGCACGATCTTTTTCCACATAAGCACTGAGGATACTATCCTCAAGAAGAGATGAGCAAGACGCTTCGAGTTGGCATTGCCGGCGCCGGTTTCGCCGCTCGCTTTCATCAGGAAAACTTCCCGGAAGCGGGCGTGGAGGTCACGGCCGTTACCTCCTCACGGGCCGAGAGCCGTGACAAGTTCGCCGCCGCGCATGGCCTGAAAGCCTATCCGTCGGTGGAGGCCATGCTGCCCGATATCGACGTCCTCGATATCTGCACGCCGCCGTCTTCTCACGCCGATTACATCCTCGCCGCCGTCCGCGCCGGCAAGCATGTCATCGTCGAGAAGCCGCTCACCGGCTTCTTCGGGTCTCCGGAGGCGAACTCGAAACAGGCGATGCTCGAATCGGTGCGCGAACAGGCAGCCCGGTTGCGCGAGGAGGTCGTCAAGGCCGGCGTCATCCTCGGCTACGCCGAAAACTTCGTCTACGCTCCCTCCATCCAGAAGGAACGCGAGATCGTGGAAAAGACCAAGGCGCAGATTCTGCGGCTGGTGGGAGAGGAGTCGCACAACGGCTCCCATTCGCCCGTCTACGGCATCTGGAGCATTCAAGGCGGCGGCTCGCTGATCGCCAAGGGCTGCCATCCGCTCGGGGCGATTCTCTACTTGAAGCGCAAGGAAGGCCTCGCCCGCCGCGGCAAGCCGATACGCCCCGCTGCCGTCACCGCGCGCACGCACACCATCACCAAGCTGCCAGGATTCGAGGACCGCGGCTTCCTGCGCACGAAATACCAGGACACCGAGGACTACTCTTTTATCCACGTCGTCTTCGATGACGGCACTGTCGCCGACGTCACAGCCAGCGAGTTGGTGCTCGGCGGGATTTACGATTTTGTCGAGGTCTTCGCGAACAACCACCGCACGCGCTGCCGCATGAGTCCGGTCTCGGTGGTGGACGTCTACAACCCCAAGCACGAGCAGTTCAAGGATCTTTACCTCGTGGAAAAGATCAGCTCGAACGAAGGCTGGATTCCCGCCTCGCCCGAGGAAGGCTGGAGCCTCGGCTACGGCCGCGAATTGCGCGACTTCATCACCGCCATCCTCGCCGGCCGCGCGCCGGAAAGCGATCTCGATCTCGCCATCGACATCACGCTCACTTTGTACGCTGGTTACGTGTCCGCTGATGCGAAGGGCCGCGAAACCGCGGTTCCTCTGTTAGCGTAGATGCGGCGCAACTTTTCTCGCGGCTTCTTCTAACGCAGTCACGCGATACTCTCGATCTGGCCAGGGCGAGAACACCTTCGGCTCCGTATCCTTCTGCATCCTGCCGATGTAGGCGGGCAAGGCTTTGGGATCGTAACCAGCCTTGGCTATCATTTCTACCGCCAGCCTGTCCGCTTCCAGCTCAAAGCCGCGCGAAAACTGCAGGAATCCGATGGGTTTCAATCTCCCGGGAATCATTGCGCCGCCCATGAAAATCAACGGGATGGTTGATAGCCCGGCAATCTGGGCTCGCGTGGCCGTTCGCGTTCCATGCCGCGCGGCAGTGTGCGCCATCGCATGCGCGATCATGCCCGCCAGTTCCGCTTCATTTTCCGCGGCAGCGATCAATCCCGCGGAAACAAAGATGTGGCCGCCCGGCAGCGCGGCCGGCTCATGCGTGGGGTTCGCAACGGTATCGACGTTTACGATTACGTCAAATTGATACGGATGCCCTTCCACGGGGGAATGCTCGGCCAGCTTCGAGCCCAGTGAATCGATGTAGCCCCAAGTCGCCGCACTGTTCAACGGCGTCGCATTGCGCCTCAAATCCCGGGCCATCACCTCTCCCAATGCCGCTTCCTTCTCCAAGCTGAAGACATGGAGGCCTTTCCCCACGCTCCGCGTCTGCGCAGTCAGGCTGACGGCGGCTACCGCTACTATCGCCAAGAGCCTCATCTAGCAACCTGACGTGGCGGGGATCGAGCCGGTTGCGGCGATAATGTTCCCCATGGGTCCACTTGCCGGTATCCGCGTCCTCGACCTCGCCAGCTTCATCGCCGGCCCGTACGCCGCCATGCAGCTTGGCGAACTTGGCGCTGATGTGATCAAAGTCGAGCCGCCCACCGGCGACCTCTCCCGCGCCTGGGCGCCCTTCCTCAATGGCGAAAGCCGTTTCTTCCTCGCCTGGAACCGCAACAAGCGCGGCATCACGCTGGACCTCACTCAACCCTCTGACCGCGACACCCTCTACGCGCTCGTCCGCCGCTCCGACGTTGTCATCGAAAACTTCCGCCTCGGTGTCACCAAAAAACTCGGCATTGACTACCCCACGCTCCAGCGGCTTAACCCGCGCCTCATCTACGCCTCCACCACCGCATTCGGCGCGCGCGGCCCGGAGGCCGCACGGCCCGGTTACGACCCCGTGCTGCAATCCATCGGCGGCGCCGCGCGGCTCAATGCCCGATTCAACGGCGGCAAGGATGCCATCTGCGGCATCGCCGTCTCCGACTTTCAGGCTGCCATGCTCATCGTCAGTGGCGTGCTAGCCGCTTTATTCCACCGCGAACGCACAGGAGAGGGCCAGAAGGTGGAAACCTCGCTGTTGCAGGCCATCATCTCCGTGCAGCCCCACTACTTCGTCGAAAGTCTCGACTACACCGAGGAAGGCGGGCTCGGCATCTACCCGTACCGTCTCTATGACACGGCCGAAGGCTCCCTCTTCATCGCCGCCGGGACCGACAAGTTCTGGCGTCTGCTCTGTGACGCCATCGGCGCCGCCGAGCTTGGCCGCGATGCGCGCTACTCGACCAACTCGCTCCGCGTCCAAAGCGCCGATACGCTGACCGCCATTCTGCAGCCGGTGCTGCTCAAGAGAACCGCCGCCGCATGGGAAGAGATTCTCGTCACCGCCGGCGTCCCCTGCGGCCGTGTCCATTCCCACCAGGAGTTCTTTCACCACCCGCAAGTCACCGCTATGGGCCTAGACCCCGTCATCGAACACCCGGCAGCCGGCCGGCTTCGCACATTCGGCCCGGCCATGGATCTCGAGAAAACCCCCGCCAGTATCCAGCGCCCGGCACCCCGGCTGGGTGAACACACTGCCGAAATCCTTGCCGAACTAATAGGCCCCGCCTAACAACTCCACCGCCACAGGTTCGCGCCTACCGTGAAGCCCGCGCCGACGGCCGCGAAAAGGACCAAGTCGCCCTTTTGCAGTTTGCCTTCCGCGATGGCATCAGCCGTCGCCAGTGGAATCGTGGCGGCGGTGGTGTTGCCCAGCTTGTCAATGTTGATGACGAGCTTCTCGCAGCCGATCCCGAGCCGTTCGGCCGCCGCCGTGATGATGCGGCGGTTAGCCTGATGGGGAATCATCAGCTTGACGTCATCGGCTTTCACGCCGCTCTTCTCCAGCACTTTGCGGCAGCTTTCCTCCATCTTCTTCACGGCGTACTTGAAGACCTGCTGGCCGTCCTGCTTCACGAAGTGGAGCCGCTGCTCCACCGTCTCCGCCGATGCCGGCATGCGGCTGCCGCCGGCGGGCATCTTCAGATACTCGCCGCCGGAACCATCCACCTCATTGTGAAAACCCAGGAACGCCGAGCTGCCGTTCTCGCACGGCTCCACCAGCATCGCGCCCGCACCGTCGCCAAACAGCACGCAGGTGGTCCGGTCCTTGTAGTCGATAATCCGCGACATGGTGTCGGCGCCGATCACCAGCACGCGCTTGTGCGAGCCACTCATCACCAGGTGCGCCGCAGTCGTCAGCCCATAGACGAATCCAGAACAAGCCGCGATCAGGTCGAAGCCCCAAGCACCCTTCGCGCCGATGCGGTTCTGTACCAGGCACGCCGTGGCGGGAAACATCATATCCGGCGTCACGGTGCATACGATGATCGCCTCCACCGTGTCAGCCGCCACGCCGCGCTGCTGGAGAGCGGCCATGGCCGCTTCCACCGCCAGGTCCGATGTCGCCACGTCCGGCGCGGCGATGTGCCGCGTCGAGATTCCGGTCCGCTCCAGAATCCATTCGTTCGTGGTTTCGACCAGTTTCTCCAGATCCTCGTTGGTGAGGAGTCCGGGCGGCGTATAAGTTCCGAGTGCTGTAATTTGGGCCCCTTGCAAGCAGGCTCCTTTCCAAATACGATGCGGTGGGGCTCTCGCCCCACCCCGTTATGGTAAATTTTCCAATGGGTGCAAGTCCAGAGCGCACTGTTTTTTGAAACCCCCGCCGAGATCTACGCGCGCGTATTCTCCGACCTCAAGCCGCGCACCGCGGTGCCGGAAATCAAGATCCAGTTCCGCCGCTTCGCGAGTGCCAACAGCTTCATCCGTCTCCAGGATGGCTGCCTCCATGTGCGCATTTGCGATGTTCTGGAAGGCGCGCCGGCGCCTATCCATGAAGCTCTCGCCTATATCCTCATCGCCAAGCTCTACCGCAAACCGGTGCCTGCCCACTGCGACGCCCGCTACCGCCGCTACCTCAACCGCGCCGATATACGCCGCACTCTCGACCTGCTTCGCCAGACCCGCGGCCGCAAATTTGTCAGCGGTCCCAAAGGCGATGTCTACGATCTCGAACCCATGTTCGAGGAATTGAACTTCCAGTTCTTTACCGGTCTCATGGCCCGCCCGCTGCTCGGCTGGAGCCGCAGGCCATCCCGCACCATGCTCGGCCACTACGACCCTTCCCACAACGCCATCATCCTCAGCCGCATCCTGGACAGCCCCGCCGTCCCCCGGCTTGCAGTGGAGTACGTGCTCTATCACGAGATGCTCCACCTGCGCTACCCCACGCAGCATCACGGTCCGCGGCGCTGCATCCACACGCCCGATTTCAAGGCCGCCGAGAAACTCTTCCCGCGATTGAAGGAGGCCAGGCAGATGCTGAAGGCACTGCCCTAGTCGCATGGCATTCGCTCTGTGGGTTGACGCCGAAACGGCCTGGGCGGAAGGCACGCACGAATACCGCCCGATGGGTGCAGCCGTGATCGCCTCCACGGACCTCTTCCAGCCGCGCGATTTCCGGCCGCGCCGCCGGCGCCGCTCGCGGCGCGATGCCGCCTTCCAGGGCCTGTTCGCCTCACTGGAAGAGGTCAATCAATTCCTCCGCGACTCCCGCCCGCATAAGAAAGGCAGCCAGTCCGCGCTCGCCAGGCAACTGGCCGTCACCTGATTGCCCCGCCATTCGCAGCTCCTGGTCATCGCTGTCGCGGCGCTCATCTTTGGCGGCTGCGCCGTCAGCCCGCCCTCGCTCATGGACGATGTCGACGCCGTACAGGCGCAGATCGCGCGCAACATGCTGGAGTCGGGCGACTGGGTCACGGCGCGACTCAACGGCGTCGCGTATCTGGAAAAGGCCCCGCTCAAGTACTGGATGATCGCCGTGAGCTACATGATCTTCGGCGTCCACGACTGGGCCGCGCGCATTCCCATCGTGCTCTCCGTCATCGCGCTTGTCTGGGTTGTTTATCGCATGGGCCGCTGGGCCTTTTCTCCGGAAGCAGGCGTCTCGGCCGCGCTCGTCATGGCGTGCTCGGCGGGTATGTTCCTGTTCACGCGCATCCTCATTCCCGATGCCGTGCTGACGCTCACCATCACCGTCGCCCTTTGGGGATTCCTTCGTTCACTTGAAGAGGACCGCCCCCTATGGCCGCTGCTTGCGTGGGCCTCCATCGGCGCTGGATTTCTGCTCAAGGGCCTGGTCGCGGCGGTGTTCCCGCTCGCTGCCGCCGGGCTCTATCTGCTGATCACCGGTCAACTGCTTCGCATCGAAGTCTGGCGCCGCCTTCGCCCCTTCGCTGGAGTCGCCATCGTGCTAGTGATCTCCGCTCCGTGGGTCGTCCTCGCCACTTTCCGCAACCCGCCCTATTTCGACTTCACCATGCGCAGCGCTCCCGGTGAATACCACGGTTTCTTCTGGTTCTTCTTCCTGAATGAGCACCTGTTCCGCTTCCTCAACATGCGGCACCCGCGCGACTACAACACGGTGCCGCGGCTGGCGTTTTGGCTGTTGCACCTGGTCTGGCTATTTCCGTTCAGCGCCTGGCTGCCCGCGGCGCTGCGTCCGGTTTTTCGGCCTGAAGACCGCGCCGGCCGCATGAACCTGCTCGCCTTTTGCTGGGCGGGGTTCATTCTGCTGTTCTTCACGTTTTCGACGACGCAGGAATACTATTCGTTGCCTTGCTATCCCGCGCTCGCGCTGCTGATCGGCCACGCCGCCGCCAAAGGCGGGCGTTGGATCGAGGTGGGCTCGAAAACCGTCGCCGCGGTGAGCCTGCTCTGCGCCATCACCACAGCCGTGTTGTGGTACGCATCGCTTGGCCGCCCCACGCCCGGCGACATCTCCGCCGCGCTCACGTTGAACCCGGAAGCCTACACGCTGTCGCTGGGCCACATGCAGGATCTGACGCTCGGCGCCTTCGCCTATCTGCGGACGCCGCTCCTTGTGGCCACGCTCGCCTTCCTCACCGGCGCTATCGGTTGCTGGCTTCTGCACGGCGCGCGCGCCGTTTGGGCGCTGGCCGCGATGATGGTGCTGTTCACGCACGCCGCCCGGCTGGCGCTGGTCGCTTTCGATCCTTACCTCGGCTCGCGGCCGCTGGCGCAAGCGCTGCGCGAAGGACCCCCTGGGGAAATCATCCTCGACAACCAGTACTACACGTTCTCGAGCATCTTCTTCTACGCGAACCTCGAACGCGCCTGGCTGCTTAACGGCCGCGTCAACAACCTCGAATACGGCTCCTACGCCCCCGGCGCGCCGGATGTCTTTCTCAACGACGATCAGTTCGTCGAGCGGTGGCGCAGCGAAGAGCGTCACTACCTGGTGATTGAAGGGCCTTCCGTGCCGCGCCTGGAGGGCCGAGTCGGCAAGGATGGGCTGCGTCTTGTGGCTTCCCGCGGCGGCAAGTTTCTGTTCACCAACGGCAGGTAGGTATACTTCGGAGTAGCTGGGCGCATGAAACCTCCCGAGAGAATCACGCATGACGAGATCCTCGACATCCTCGGCCAAGGTGGGATGGGTATCGTGTACCGCGCCAGGGACGCGCGCCTCCATCGGGTTGTTGCACTTAACGCTCTTCCCTTGGCTGGCGACAGCCAGCGCCTGCCTCTCGACGTCCCGGGAGCCAATGCGTATGAACTCTTCCTGCGCGCCAACCAGTTCTATCACGACTGGAGCAAGATGGAACAAGCGCGCGATTTGTACGTGCAGTGCGTCGACGCCGACCCGAACTACGCCTGCCTGGGCCCGCCTCGGGCGCTGCTACCGCGTCCTTACCAAGTTTGGCGGCGGGCAGGACTTTGACTTGGACCGTGCCGAAAGCGCGATAGGAAGGCCCTCGACCTTAACCCCGGTCTCGCATGGCCGAATCGAAACGCGCCGAGGCTGTCCAGGAGTTCCTCCACGCCGGTGGCAAGGCGCTGCTCGGGGTGCGGTCGTGAGGCCTCAGGGCCCCTGTCAGGAAGCGAGATCCTTCTTTGCCTCCGTAAAAGCAAGCTCCTCCAGTTCCACTCTTTCCCGGACTACTCGCTCCACCCATTTGCCGAGATTGGATTCTCTATGCAGCTTTGCAAGAAACTCTGCACGAGCTGCCAGCTCACCAGGAATCGTCAAAGAGGCCGGACCAGACTTCTTCACCCGCACGGGAGCTTCCCATTCCTGACTGTCCTCCCACTGTGAGATCACGGCCTGATCAATCTTATCCTGGATCAGGGATGAGGTCCCGATTGCTCTTCCTTCTTCTTGCCACCGTGCTTCCGATCAGCTCGCAGTGTTTACTTCCACCCCAGCGCCAGCTCCGCGAAGCTGCGCACGCACACGCCCGTGGGGCCCTTTGCCATGTGCGGCTTGGCCTCCTCCAGCCACGCCGTGCCGGCGATGTCCAGGTGCACCCACGGCGTCGGATCGGCAAACTCCTTCAAGAAGTACGCCGCCGTAATGGAGCCGCCCCATCGCGTGCCGATGTTCGGCAGATCGGCGAAGGCGCTCTTGAGCTGCTCCTTGTAGTCGTCATCAAGCGGCATCTGCCACATGTTTTCGCCTTGCGCACGCGCCACGGCAAACAACCGGTCGAGCAGCGCCTGGTTGTTGGTGAACGCGCCTGAATGCACATGGCCCAGCGCCACCACGATCGAACTCGTCAGCGTCGCCGCGTCCACCATGTGCGTGCAGCCCAGTTGCTTCTGCGCGTAAGCGAAGGCGTCGATCAGAATCAGCCGCCCTTCGGCGTCCGTATTCAGCACCTCCACCGTCTTGCCGTTCATCGTCGTCACGATATCGCCCGGCCGTTGCGCCTTGGAGCCCGGCATGTTCTCCACCGCGGGCACCAGCGCTGTCACCGCAATCGAAGGCTTCAGCCGCGCGATCGCCCGCATTGCGCCCAGCACCGCCGCTCCACCGGCCATGTCGTACTTCATCTTCTCCATCCCCTCGGATGGCTTAATCGAGATGCCGCCGGTGTCGAACGTCACCCCTTTCCCCACAAGTCCCAGATGATCGCTGCCCGCTGCCTTCTCCGGCCGGTACTTCACGAGGATCAGCACGGGAGGCTCGGCGCTGCCCTGCGCGACGCCAAGTAGCGACCCCATCCCCAGCCCGTGCATTTTCTCCCGGTCCAGCACTTCGCATTCCAGCCCCGCATCCGCCGCCATTGCGCGCGCATGTTCGGCCAGCCGCGTTGGTGTCATCAGGTTCGCCGGCGCGTTCACCAGGTCGCGCGTAAAGTTCTGTGACTCCGCCAGCACGACACCTCTCGCATACGCCGCTTCCAATGCAGGCTCCGAGCCCGGCGCGGCCAGCGCGAACGTGTCCACGCGCTTGCCGTCCTTCTCCTTGTCCGTTTTCAGCTGATCCGGCTCATAGTCGCCCAGGATCGCGCCTTCCACCGCCGCCGCGGCCGTGGCATCGCTCTGCAATGAGCCATCCAGTGCGAACGCGATATTGCGGATCGACTTCCCCTTCAGATGCCTCACCGCGGCCGCAACCGTCCGCCGCAGCGCCGGCGCGTCGAACGATTCGCGCTTGCCGCAGCCGGCAACCAGCAGCCGCTTCGCCGCCAATCCTTGCGGTGCGTGGAGCAGGGCAAGTTCGTCCTTCTTGCCGCTGCACTCTCCACTCTCATATAGACCCTGGATCTGGGCATCGCATCCGGCGCCCGTCTTCGGCGCGCCTTCCTCGAAGGCCGCGACAATCAACGCATCGCAGGCGATCGTATCCACCACGTTACGTTCGAATCTGGTTTGCATAAGGGGTTAGTCTCGTTTTCGCTGAACGGCGGCGCGGGCTTGCGCCTCCTGCTCTCTCTTCTTGATCGTTTCGCGCTTGTCGTGCATCTTCTTGCCCCGCGCCAGGGCAATCTCACATTTCACAAGCCCTTCCTTCAAATAGATCTTAGTCGGTACCAGAGTAAGTCCGCGATCCCGCGTCTTAGCCCATAGCTTATCGATCTCGCGGCGGTGCAGCAATAGTTTCCGTTTACGCATCGCCTCGTGATTGTACCGGTTGCCGTGCGTATAGGGACTGAAATGCGCGTTGCACAGCCACGCCTCTCCGCCTGCGATCTCCGCGAAACTGTCCTGGAGCTGAATCCTCCCCGTGCGCGCCGATTTGACCTCGGTGCCGGTGAGCGCAAGCCCTGCCTCAAAGCGTTCAAACAGTTCATAGTTGTACCGGGCCTGGCGGTTATCGGACAGGATTTTGAAGTGTCCCTGCTGGCTCGACAAGCTTTCCTCTCAACGCATCCAAGCTTTTCATCGTCAATCGGTTATGTGGAAGATGAACGGCTAGTCCATCTTAGCACGGTAGCTTGACGGGACACATTAACATGCTTGTTTTGAACCGGTTAACGGGATTCTTTGCCCTCGCGGCGCTCCTTGCCGTCTCGGCCGCGCCGCTCCATGCCCGCACCCGCAAGGGAGACAAATTCCAGAAAGAGGGCCGGCTGGCTGAGGCCCGGCAGCAGTGGGACAAGGCCCTTGAGTCTTACGAAAAGGCGCTGGCCGAGGATCCATTCGACGCCGGCTATATCATGGCCACCCGCCGCGTGCGTTTTCAGGCTGGACAGAAGCATGTCGAGGTTGGATTGAAGCTGCGCGGCGAAGGAAAGCTGGAGGAGGCGTTGGCCGAATTCCAGAAGGCGTTCGCCACGGATCCCGCCTCCACTATCGCCGCGCAGGAACTCAAACGCACCCTGGCCATGATCGAGGCGGCGAAGAAGAAGACGGGCGCCGCGGCCGGCGAGCCGCCGATGACCCCCACCGAGGAGGCGCAGAAGGCGGCCGGTACGAAAGTCTCCTCCATCCTGCCCGCGCCGGAGCTGAAGCCCATCACTGGCCGCATCTCGACGCTCAAGATGAACAACCAGCCTGTGAAAGTGCTTTATGAGACGCTCGGCAAACTGGCCGGCGTCAATGTGGTCTTCGATCCCGAATATCAATCGACGGGCAAGAACCACTCGGTGGACCTGAGCAACTCGACGCTCGAGCAGGCTCTCGATTACTTGTCCGTGCTGACCAAGACCTATTGGAAGCCGCTTTCGCCAAACACGATCTTTCTCACCAACGACAACGTCACCAAGCGCCGCGACCATGAAGAGATGGTCGTCAAAGCCTACTACTTGAAGAACCTCACCACGCCGCAGGAGTTGCAGGAGATCGCGGTCATCCTGCGTTCGGTTTGCGACATCCGGCGCGTGTTCACCTACAACGCGCAGAACGTCATCATGGTGCGCGGAGAAGTGGACAAGGTCGCCCTCGCCGACAAGCTGATTGCCGATCTCGACAAGCCGAAGTCCGAGGTTGTGATCGACGTGATGGTGATGGAGGCCAACCGTTCCCGCACGCGCGACCTTGCCGCCACGCTCATCAGCGGGCAGGTCAATGGCATCCGGTTGCCGGTCGCTTTCTCGCCGCGGAGCAGTCTCGGCGTGCCGACGCGAACAGATACCACGACTACCACCGATGGCGGCACTGGCGTTCCCACCACGACCGGAACCTCCACTGCGGTCCGGCTCTCGAACCTCGACAAGATCAATATGCAGGACTTCGTCGTCACGCTGCCCAACGTGCTGCTGCAGGCATTGATGTCGGACCGCGGCACGCGCGTGTTGCAATCGCCGCAGGTGCGCGCCACGCATGGCGTGAAGTCCAGCCTCAAGATCGGTGACCGCTTCCCATATGCCACTGGCAGTTTCCAGCCCGGCGTCGGCGCCGTCGGCGTCTCTCCGCTCGTCTCCACGCAGTTCCAATTCGCCGACGTGGGCGTCAACGTCGATATCACACCGACCATTCACGGCGAGGATGAGGTCACCCTGCAAGTGGAAGTCGATATCTCGAACGTCCGTGACCGCATCGACGTCGGCGGACTCTCCCAGCCCGTCATCGGTCAGCGCAAGCTCACCCACACCGTCCGCATGCGGCAGGGCGAAATCAGCCTGCTCGGCGGCCTGATGCAGGATCAGGACACGCGCTCGGTCTCCGGCGTTCCGGGTCTCGGCAACCTGCCCATCATCCGGCGCCTGTTCGCCGGCGAAAGCATCGAGCAGAGTCAGAGCGAACTGCTGATCGCGCTGGTGCCGCACATCGTGCGCAGTCCGGAAATCAATGAAGTCAACCTGCGCGGCGTCGCCGCCGGAACGGACACTGTCGTGAAGCTCAACTATGCGCCTCGCGAAGCCTCAGCCGCGCCGCCCGAAGCGCCCAAGCCCGCACCGGAGCCGAAACCGGTCGACGCGCCCAAGCCGCCGCTGCCGTTCACGCTGCCCGGAGCGCTCACCGCCCCGGCTGCCGAACCCAAACCGGTAGCCGTCAAGCTCAGCTTCGGCGCGCCAAGCGTCCGCACTAACCTCAGCGAAGCCGTCACGCTCAACCTGGAACTCGAAAACGGAACAGACATCGCCGGCGCGCCCATGCGCATCACCTGGGATCCGAAGGTGCTGCGCCTTAACGACGCCTCGCGCGGCGGCCTGCTCGCCATCGACGGACAGCAGCCCATCTACACGCGCAACATCCGCAACGATGCCGGCGAGGTCACCATCGTGCTCAACCGGCTGCCAGGCTCCTCGGGGGTCAGCGGCACCGGCTCATTGGTTACTTTGGTCTTTCAAGCCGTCGGCAAAGGTGCAACCGAAGTGAAAGTAGCCGAAGTCAGCCTGCGGAATTCGCAGATGCAGCCGGTGGCCGTCGATCCTCCGGCGGTGCCAGTGGAGGTGCAGTAAGCCGTGAGGAAGCGCCGCAACCGGCGCGGATTAACGCTGGTGGAACTGATCGTCTCCTTCACTATTCTGCTGGTGCTCACCTCTATGGCGGTGCCTTTGGCCCGCTACAAGGTGCGCCGGGAGAAAGAGCGCGAACTGCGTTTTGCTCTGCGCGAGCTGCGTACCGCCATCGACAAGTACAAAGACGCCTGCGACTACGGCGCTCTCGGCCCTGCAAAAATGGACACCAACTGCTACCCGGAAAACCTGGAAGCGCTGGTGGAGGGCGTCAAGGCCTCAGGCTCGGTGGACAAGAAACTGAAGTTCCTGCGCCGCATTCCGAAGGATCCCTTCACCGGCCAGCGCGAATGGGGCCTCCGCAGCATGAAGGACGACCCCACCAGCTTGAGCTGGGGCGGCCAGCACGTATTCGATGTTTACAGCAAGACCTTTGAAAGGGCGCCCGATGGCTCTGCCTACAATGAGTGGTAACCGCCGCCGAGGCTACACGCTGGTCGAGATCATTATCGTCATTACGATCATCTCGATTCTCGTTTCGGTTGCCGTGCCGCTCTATCAGCGCTCCATCCAGCGCACCAAGGAAAGCGTCTTGCGCAGCAACCTCTTCACCCTCCGCTCCGTTATCGACGAATACACCTACGACAAGCAGAAGGCGCCGCAGAGCCTGGAAGACCTCGTCCGGGAAGGCTACTTGCGCCAAGTCCCGGAAGATCCCATCGTCGGCGACAATCGCAGCTGGAAAATCGTCATGGAGGACTCCCTCACCATGGTGAACCAGACCGAGCCCGGCATCTTCAACGTCTTTAGCAGCTCCAATAAGGTCAGTCTCGAAGGCACTCCTTATTCAGACTGGTGAACGCCCTCTGCTACCCTGACAAAGGAAATGCCCAAACAGAGAAAACACCGCCCGGTAGAGGTGCGCCGGGTCGATGAATGCAACAGCCTCGATGAACTCTTTCGCGATTGTCTGCCCGCCTTCGGCGGAGCCTTCCTCCGCCGCGTCTATACGATTCTCGACACTGCTATTGGCAAGGGCTGCCCGATCACCCTCTCCATCGCCGGCCCCGTCACTGTTTCCGGCCAGCATCAGACCTGGCTGATTCCGCTGCTTGAATCCGGCTGGGTCGCCTACCTCAGCACCACCGATGCCGTCTGCTATCACGACGGACACCGGAGCCTCAACGGCCTGAAACAATCGCCCATTCACGAAGTGCCCATCTTCGGCGACGACGCCGCCCTGCGGGAGGAAGGCACCATCCGCGTCACCGACATGGCCTTCGACGAGAAGATCCTCATGGATCAGGACCGCTTTCTCAGCGCCTTGCTCCAGCGCCCCGAGTTCCAGCGCAAGATGAGTGGCACGGAGCTGCGTAACCGCCTCGGCGCCTGGTACGCCAGGCAGGAGAAGCGCAACAAGGTCACGCCCGGGCTGCTCTCCACCTGCCACCGACTCGGGATTCCCGTCTTCGTCGGCGCGCCCGGCGACGGCAGCGTCTTTCTCAATTCGATGAAGCTGTGGGCGATGCGTCAGGCCGGACTCATCCCCGACTATGCCTTCGACCTCGACCTCCACAAGGAAGTCTTCGAATCCTGCGCCTTCCACTACTGGGGCCTTACCGGTCAGCCCTCGAAATCGCTCGCCACGCTCATTCTAGGCGGCGGCGTCCCCAAGAACTACAATCTGCAACCGGAGCCCGCGCTTAGCCAGATCCTCGGCCTGCCCAAGATCAGCGGCTACCAGTTCGATGTGCAGATCGTCACCTCGCCCGTCACCGACGGGTCGTTGTCAAGCTGCTTCCCTGGGGAGGCTGTCACTTGGGGAAAGGTGGACAAGGACACCTACGTGCAAAACACCGAGAGCATGCAAGCCGACTATTCGACGGTGATGCCGTTTCTCGTGAAGGCCCTGCTCGATAACCGCGCCCGCTATGAGCGGCAGCCGAAAAAGTACGCCCGCGACCAGAAAGCCCAAGGTTACCTGCGCCCCCGCGAGGGCTACCGCCTTTACGATCGCCGCGAGGAACTTTGCGCCAAGCTCAACAAAGCTGTGGCCCGCAACGGCGAGTGGCTGCTCGACAGTTTGCGCTACCCGCTCGCCTAGCGGCTCACCCAGATCGGCGATCCCCAGGCAACCTGCAAATCGCTCTGGCGGATCCGGACGTAGTAGAAGCTCGCCTGCGCACCTGGCGCGGCTGTATCGGCGAACTCCACGTCCACCGTTTGCGTGCCCGGCTTCTGCGAAAAGACCATCTTGTTGTCCTTGACGATCTCCAGATCCTGGATCGGTCCCGTGCCCTCCACGTGAATCCGGAAACGCGGCGCGGATTGCATGCGCACGTCGGAGCCCATCAGGTGCTCGCGTGTGCCGTCGATCAACCGGAAGTCCACGACGATGTTGTCCGTCGCCCCGTAGGTGCGCCGCGAGCGGATCGCCTCCACCAGCGCCTCGCGGGTGTTCTCCGCGGCGATGATCATCGAATAGGCCGTGTGCACGCCCAAGTGATCGGAGCTGGCCTGCACGCCCAGCCGGTAGCCTCTCTTCCACGCCTCGCTCACCATGCCGTCGGGACGGTAGCCGCCGAACTGCTTCTTCTTCTCATCCGGAGGAGCCGACCGCCAGCAGCCCACGCACTCATAGCTGTTGCGGTCTGACTGGTAGATCTCGACAACGGGCTCTACCTCCGGATCGTAGTCGCGCCAATCGGTGCCCATGTCGGTTGCCGTGGTGTGCGGCATGGCGATGCCGTTGTACTTGCGCAGATAGCCGAACAGCCGTTCGGCGCCCTGGCGGCGATAGTTGGGATTGTCGCCCCATTCATAGTGCTGCACGTCGAGCACCGGCGCGCCGCGGTAGCGGAAGACAATGTTGCGGTGTCCGTTGGGATAGGTCGCCGAGCGCTCATAGGCGAACAGCGGCACAAAACTCGAGCCCACGCGGTAGATATCGGCGAACTTCTGTGACCGCCACCAGTCGTATTCATCCTCGACGCCGAAATTGTGTTCGGTGATGGCCAGGAAGTCCATTGCCGCCGCATCGATGGCGTAGCGGTAGGTGTCTTCGGTGGCGCCGTCCGAGTAGCCGTCCCAGCTAATTTCGGTGTGGCGGTGCATGTCGCCGCGGAAGACGCGGTAGGCGCGGTTGTTCACGCGGTAGCGGTAGTTGCGCATGCGCTCCACATCGGCCGCCTCCTGTGCGTGCACCGGCGCGGCGTTCTCCTGTGTGCGCTCATAGCGCGCCAGGTTCATCGTGGTCAAGGGCGCCGAGGTGGGAAACCGCCCGGCGAAGACGTCGGGCAGCGCGTTGATGAAGTCGCGGAAGCTGCGCCGGTCGGTCGGCCAAGCCGCAACCACGTTCCCCTCCAGATCGCGCGTCGTGGCAATGCGCATGTCGTGGCGGCCGGTGGAATAGGGCACCAGCGTCATGCCGTTCCAGCGCGTCCCGTCATAGCGCGTCGAATAGATCTCCCACAACGCCTGGTGCGACGGGGTCCGCGGGTAGACGTTATATTGCAGCGGCGTCCGCTTGCGGAAGAACAGGTGCACGCGCCCCTCGGCATCGGTTGCCAGGTGCGGGTACTCGTAGAAGTTGTTGCCGGGCGGCGGCAGCGCCTGTTCGGGTTGTTGCGCCGGCTGCTCCAGCGCGGCGCCGTTCCACACCGCTACGCGCAGGCTGCGCGAGTTGTACAGCCCCGTCGCGTTGGCCGTGATGTCGTACGGATAACCCCAATCCTTGCCCCAGTTCACGCCCGATTCGTGCCACGCGATCCAGACGCGGTTGTCCTTGTCGGCGGCGAGCGTGGGATAGGCTTCAAACCGCGCGCTGGAAGCCACCGTCACGGGATTGTGCCACATGCCGGAGGCCCACACGCGCATGAGAATGTCGTAGCCATTGGCGCCGTACTGGTCCCACGCTACATGCACGTGCCCGTTGGGTGCGATCGCCAGCGCCGGTTCCCACGCGTTGCCGCCGCGGCTCAACTGCATCGGCTTCGACCAGCCCTCGCTCGCGTCATAAATCATGTGCTGGATCGAGGCGCTGTTGTTGCGCCAGCCCTGCCAGACAAGATGCAGCCGGCCCCGCGGGTCGGCCGCGACGCGGTGCTGGATGTCGGGCTGCGACTCCTGCGTCAGCCGCTGCAGGGATGACCAGGCGTACCCGTCGAAACTGCGCGCGTACAGATCCCAGTTGTCGTTCACGCGCTCGCTCCAGATCACCCACAGCTTGCCTTCCGAATCCTGTGCGATTCCGGTGCGGTAGACGTCGCCGGGCTTGACGGACACCGTGTGAACCGGCCCGTTCGGCATGCGCTGCGCAAAAACGCGATCGGCCGGATTGTCGAAGCCTTGCCATGCCACCCAAAGCGCGCCGTCACGCGTTGTCGTGATGGAGGGATAGTCGTTGTCGGTGAGCCGTTCGCGGTCAGCCGGGCGCTGCGCGCGCCCCACCAGCATAGGGTAGGCGACGCGGTCCACCGAAATGCGGCCGTTGAGGAGCATGGCGTGTTCGGTGGCCGCCGCATCGAAGGAAGCGTCGAGGACTGGCTGAGCAGCCAGGCGGCGCCCGCGGTGAGCAAAACGGCGGTGACAATAGCAGCCCGAGTGCGTTTCATACTGCGTATTGTCTGACAGTTCCGCGGAAGAATGCGACCGGCAAATCAGGCCGTTGGTTTCCGGAAAATGAGACAGAAGTTGAGGAAGGACCAACTGTCCAACCGTGTTTCGAGGCGCAGGCCGGCAGCGTTGACTTCGCGGATCACGTCATCGGGCGTGACGCCATGGCCTGAACGGCCCGAGGGCATCCGCCACGGTCATCCCAGGCCGCAAGTGCAGCAGCCCGATCAGCTGCCCGGCATCCCGTTCCGGATTCTCCACAAGCGGCCAGGCGAAATAGATGACGGCAGGAATGGCCGCCAAAAGCAAGGCAACCCAAAGCAGACGCCGGCGCCGGATGCTCATATGCAAAGATACGGCTCCTGTCAGCGGGATGTTCCTGCTATCGGCTAACGCGGCAGTAGTGATTCGAATTTGGCCATGGCCGGTTCCAGGCGCTGGCGGTTCCTGAGCACCCCCGCGAACAGATCCCCGGTGCGGGCAAAGCGGTCGAGCACGTTGCGAATGTGGAACTGGGAAGGGTGCAGGCCGGGCGCCACCTCGCGCCACTCGAGTGGCGTAGCCACCGGCGCGCCGTCATAGGCGCGAAGAACGTAGGGCGCCGAAATCGTCTTCCCGCGGCCATTCTGCAAATGGTCAAAGTAGACCTTGCCTTTTTCGCGCCGGGCGACGCTGCGCGGGGTGGTGAACAGGTCCGGACGCTCGGCCGCCGCCAGGCGCGAGAGAATCTCGGCGAACGGCCTAGTCATGTCGTAGCTGTAGACGGGCTCGAGCGGAATGTAGATGTGCATGCCGTCGCCGCCGGTGGTTTTGGGGAAGCCCTCCAGTTCCAGCTTCTCCAGTTGCCGCCGCACCAGCTGCGCCGCTTCGACAATCTTGTCGAAAGGGCAGTCGTTGGGGTCGAGATCGATCAGCACGTAGTCGGGATGATCCAGCGAACTGACACGGCTCATCCAGGGGTTCTGATCGATGCAGCCCAGATTCACCAGGTATAGTAGATCGGCGCGCGTGCCGCCGATCACCTGTTCGCGCTCATTGCCGTCCTCGGCGATGATGCGCGCGGTCCGGATCCAATCGGGCAGGCCGCCGATATCGGCGCGTTTCTGGAAAAAGCCCTCTTTGGTGATGCCGTCGGGGTAGCGGCGGAGGCTCAACGGGCGGTCCGTCCAGTGTGGGAGCAGCAGGTCCGATACCGCGTCGTAGTAGTTGAGCACGTCGCGCTTGGTGTAACCCTGGTCTGGATAAAACAGCTTGCCGAGATTCTTGAAACGGATCGAATGACGTTCCACGCGGACGGCGGCTTCCGGCTTGCCTTCTTCCAGCAGGTCCTTGCGCGGCGCGGGGCCTTCGGGAAAGCGCACGCACTCAAGCGGGCCGGCATCGGGGCGCAGACCAACGAAGACCGGCGCGCGGAGACGGCTCGCGGCGGGGTCGGAGGCTTCCGTCCAGGAGTGGTACTTGACGTTACAGACCAACTCGGGCCTGACCCATGTCGTGTTGCGAGGCAGGTCCATGGCCGGCGCAAGTGGCGTTTCCGTGGTCTTGATTCTTAGGAGCCGCTCGTGGATGGCGCGCATCAGCTTCTGGTCAAAGCCGGTGCCGACGCTGCCGGCAAACTTCAGCACACCGCCGTCGTAGACGCCGAGAACGAGCGCGCCGAAGTAGTCGCGTTCGCCTTCGGTGAAGCCGCACAGCACGAAGTCCTGCTCATGAAAAACCTTGATCTTGATCCAGTCCTTGCTGCGCGTTTCGACATACGGGCTGTCGGCGCGCTTGGCGACGATGCCCTCCAGATTCTGCTGCCGGGCCAGTTCCAGCAGCTCGGCGCCACTGACTTCGAAATGACCGGAGTAGCGCAGCGGGCCGCCGGGCTTGATGCGTGATTCAAGCAGACTCTTGCGGCGCTGGAGCGGCATGGCGCGCAAGTCGTCGCCGTCCAGGTAGAGCAGATCGAAGGCGAAAAACACGGCCGGGCTGGAGCGCGCCATGCGCCCGATGTGTCCGGCGCCGCTGGCCATGATGCGCCGCTGGATGCGGTTAAAACTGGGGCGTCCAGCGTCGTCCAGCACGCAGACCTCACCGTCGATGACCGCCGTTTCCGCGCGGATGTGGTCGTGCAGATCACCCAGCTCCGGGTACTGTGCATCGATCGACGTGCCCTTGCGGGAGTCGATGCGGGTGGCGCCGGACTCAAGGAATGCGACCGCGCGCACACCGTCCCACTTGATCTCAAAGAGCCAGCCGGGATCGGTGGGCGGCTTGTCGGAGGAGTGCGCCAGCATCGGCGTGATCGAGCTGGGCATGGGCGAGGCCGCCTGTGCGCGGGCAGGCAGATCCTGCGCGATCTCCTGCTGCGTGCGCCCCGTCGCCACGCTGTAGGCATGCTGTTCAATATCCCAGCCCGTCTTCGCCGAGGCGTCCTTCTTCTTGATCAGCAGCCATTCATCGCCCTTGCCCCGGCCCTTCATTTTCACGATGGCGAATTCCCCGGTCAGCTTCCGGCCGTGCAGCCGGAACTTGAAATCGCCTCGGTTGATCTGTTCCTCGGCGGCCGCTTCGCCTAGCAACTCGAAGCTCCCTTCGTCCCAGAGCATGACGCTGCCGGCGCCGTAGTTGCCCTTCGGGATGTTGCCTTCGAATTTGCCGTACTCAAGCGGGTGGTCCTCCACCATCACGGCGAGGCGTTTATCGGCGGGATCCAGGCTGGGCCCTTGGGGCACGGCCCAGCTCTTGAAAGTCCCGCCGACTTCCAGCCGCAAGTCGTAATGCAGCCGCCGCGCGTCGTGCCGCTGAATGCAGAAACGGCTGGCGGACTGCGCGGGAGCCGGAGCAGGCGCCGGCTCGGGGGTTTTCGAGAACTTGCGTTTCCTGGCGTATTCCTCAAGCGGCATGGGCGGCTTCATTTATTACTATAGAGAGGAGGAGGGGCAGCAAGCGGAATGGCATCAACAATCTGGAAGGGACACATCACGTTTGGGCTGGTAAGCCTGCCCGTGAAGCTGGTGGCGGCGGCGCGTAGCGAAACCATCCACTTCAACCAGTTGCATAAGGCCGACAATTCGCGCGTCCGCCAGGTGCTCTACTGCCAGGCTGAAGACAAACCGGTGCCGCGCAGCGAACTGGTCAAGGGCTATGAGTACGAAAAAGACCGTTACGTGGTGATCGACGATGAGGACATCAAGAAGATCACGCCGCGCACGGCGAAGGTGATGGAGATTCTCGAGTTCGTGCGCCAGGAGGAAATGGACGCCGTTTATCTGGAATCCAGCTACTACTTGCAGCCGGAGGAGGCCGGCGAGAAGCCCTATACACTGCTTTTCACCGCGCTCAAGGAGTCCGGCTACGTGGGTATCGCCCGCATGACGATGCATAACCGCGAGCACGTGGTGGTGCTGCGGCCCGGGCGCCACGGCATGCTCCTGCACACCATGTACTATCAGGATGAGATCCGCGCCACCGATGAGTTCCGCACCAATGGTGATCTCGTAAAGGATGCCGAGCTGAAGATGGCCATGAGCCTCATCGACGCCCTCGCCGCCGATTTTCAGCCCGAAAAGTACGAGGACAATTTCCGCGAAACGCTGCGCGGCATGATTGAGGCGAAGGTGCAGGGCGAGGAGATCGTCGCACCGCCCGCGGCCCAGGAACTCGCTCCGGTCATCGACATCATGGAGGCGCTGAAGAGCAGCCTTGCCGCGCTGAAAAAGCCGGCGGCGGTGGAAGAGGCAGCCGAAGTGGAAGCAGCGAAGGCGAAGAAGAAGCCGAAGCGGATCCGCGCCGCCGGCTAGCCTTACCTCTCCACCAGCCTGCCCTCGGCCAGCTCATAGCGGATCGGCACCGATTGCGCCAGCACTTCCGAGTGCGTCACCAGGATCAGGATCATGTGATGGCGCGCATGGAGGTCGAGCAGCAATCGGGTTACCGTCTCCGCCGTTCGCCGGTCGAGGTTGCCCGTCGGTTCGTCGCAAAGTACCAAGTGAGGGCTCAGCACCAGCGCGCGGGCGATGGCCACGCGCTGCTTTTCGCCGCCGGAAAGCTGGCTGGGCAGATGGTGCAAACGATCGGCAAGGCCCACCTGCTCCACCAGCTCGCGTGCGCGCTTCCTATGGTCGCCGCGAGGAGCAACCAGGCTCGGGATGAGAACGTTCTCCAGCACGGTGCACTGTGGCAGAAGGCAGTGGTCTTGGAAAACAAAGCCCACTTTTTGATTTCGAAAAGAGGCCAGCTGATCGGGATGCAGATGGAACGGGTTTTCTCCATCCAGCGTCATCGTGCCAGAGGTCGGCGGCTCCAGGGCGCCGAGAATTGACAGCAGCGTCGACTTGCCGCTGCCGGAGGGCCCCATGATGGAGGCGGCTTCCCCGGTGGGCAGCTTCAAGTTGAGGCCGTTGAGAATCCGCAAAGCTCCGGCAGGGGTGGGGATCTCCTTGACGATGTCGCTGGCTGTAAGCAAACCAACAGCCTAGCAAAGAGCGCCCACGCGCTTTTAAGGACCTGTTAGTCTGAAATCATGAAACCGAAACGTTCCGTGATGGCGGCGCACAACATTCTCCACAAGGAAGAGAATTCGCTGGATGTATTCTTCAAGCCGTCAAACGTGGCGGTGATCGGGGCGACGGAGACACCCGGAAGCGTCGGACGCACGACGCTCTGGAACCTGATCAGCTCGCCATTCGGGGGAACCGTGTTCCCGGTCAACCCCAAGCGCGCCTCCATTCTCGGGATCAAAGCGTACAAAAGCGTGAGCGAGATTCCCGCCCAGGTCGACCTCGCCGTGGTGATCACGCCGGCGCCGTCGGTGCCCGCTGTCATCAAGGAATGCGGCGAGGCCGGCGTTCGCGGCGCGATTGTCATCTCGGCCGGGTTTCAGGAGCTGGGACCGGAAGGCGCGCGTCTGCAGGAGCAGGTGCGGGAAGAGGCGGCGAAGGCCGAGATGCGCATCATCGGCCCAAACTGCCTTGGACTGATGTCGCCGCTCAGCGGACTAAACGCGAGCTTCGCGGCTACGATGGCCCGCCCCGGCTCGGTCGGCTTCATCAGCCAGAGCGGTGCGCTATGCACCAGCGTTCTGGATTGGAGCATGCAGGCGATGGTCGGCTTCAGCGCCTTTGTCTCGGCCGGAGCGATGGTCGACGTCGGTTGGGGCGATCTCATCGACTACCTCGGCAATGATCCGCGCACACGCAGCATTCTGATCTACATGGAATCGGTGGGAGACGCGCGCGGCTTCCTCTCCGCCGCCCGTGAAGTTGCCCTTACCAAGCCGATCATCGTGATCAAAGCCGGCAGGACGGCGCAGGGCGGCCGCGCCGCCGCTTCCCACACCGGAGCCATGACCGGCAGCGACGATGTGCTCGACGCCGCCTTCCGGCGCATTGGCGTGCTGCGCGTCACCCATATCAGCGAGCTTTTCTACATGGCCGACGTGCTGGCGAAGCAGCCGCGGCCTCAAGGGCCGCGCCTGACGATTCTCACCAACGCCGGCGGTCCGGCCGTGCTCGCCACCGACGCGCTGATTGCCGCGGGCGGGGATTTGTCCGAGCTTGATCCGCAAACGATGCGCGAGCTTAACCAGATCCTGCCGCCGCACTGGAGCCGCCAGAACCCGATCGACATCCTCGGCGATGCCGGGCCGGAGCGCTTCGCGCAGGCGCTGGAAATCGCCTCGAAAGACCCGAATAGCGACGGGCTGCTGGTGATCCTGACGCCACAGGCAATGACGGATGCCACCCGCACCGCCGAGCTGCTCAAGCCCTACGCCAACTTCCGCAACAAGCCTGTGCTGGCAAGCTGGATGGGCGGCGCCGAGGTCGAGGCGGGCGTGCGCATCCTCAACGCCGCCAACATCCCCACTTTTCCCTATCCCGATACCGCGGCCCGCATGTTCGAGTATATGTGCCGGTACAATTACAACCTCCGCGGGCTGTATGAGACGCCATCGATCACCGGGCGTGAGGGAGAAAAGGCCGACGCCGGCGCCGTTCTTGCGCGGGCCAGAGACACCGGCCGGACCCTGCTGACCGAGCATGAATCCAAGCAGGTGCTCGCGGCTTATGGAATTCCGGTCGTCGAGTCGCGTCTTGCCTTCACTCCAGAGGAGGCAGCATCGGCGGCGCGCGAAACCGGCTTTCCGGTAGTCGCAAAACTGCACTCGGAAACAATCACCCACAAGACCGATGTCGGCGGCGTAAAGCTGAATCTCTCCGATGAGGCGGCGGTGCGGAAAGCGTTTGAGGAGATCCGCGCCGGGGCCGGCGCCGGTTTTCTCGGCGTGAGCATTCAGCCGATGGTCAAGCTGGCCGGTTACGAACTGATCGTGGGCGCCAGTCCCGATCCCCAGTTCGGCCCCGTTCTCCTGTTCGGCCTCGGCGGGCAATTGGTCGAGGTCTTCCGCGATAAGGCGCTGGCGCTGCCGCCGCTGAATTCCACCCTCGCTCGGCGGATGATGGAACAGACGCGCGTCTACAAGGCGCTCAAGGGCGTGCGCGGCCGCAAACCAATCGACTTGGCCGCGCTCGAGCAATTGCTCGTGCGGTTCAGCGAACTTGTCGCCGAGCAGTCCGCGATTCGCGAGATCGAAATCAACCCGCTGCTCGCCTCAGGCGATGGCCTGCTGGCGCTCGATGCCCGCGTCGTGCTGTACAAGCAGGACGAAGAAGCCCCGCGCCTGGCGATCCGCCCCTATCCGTCCCGCTATGAAAGCCGGTTCACTTGCAAGAACGGCGAGGAGCTGTTCCTTCGCCCCATCCGGCCCGAGGACGAGCCGATGATGGTCCGTTTCCATGAGACGCTTTCGGAACGGACGGTCTACCTGCGCTATTTGCAGGCGCTGCGATTGGATCAGCGCGTCGCCCACGAGCGGCTCACCAAGATCTGCTACGTCGATTACGACCGCCAGATCGCATTGCTCGCCCTCAGCGGTGAAGAGGAAATCGCCGGCGTAGGCAGGCTCTTCCGCATCCGCGACACCACCGAGGCCGAGTTCGCCCTCGTCATCTCCGACAAGTATCAGGGCCAGGGGCTCGGGACCGAGTTGTTGTCGCGCTTGATCGAAGTGGCCCGTGGCGAGAAGGTGACGCGCATCGTCGCCGATATCCACGCCGAAAACAACGTCATGCAAGCCGTCTGCCGCAAGTTCGGCTTCGCGATCCAGCGCGAACTGGGCGACCCCAGCGTGATGGCCACACTCGATCTAGTGGAGGCCGGGCACGAGCTGGCAATGTTACGCTGAGGGTAAGCTATGCCTGCCACAGCAGCACCTCCCGAGCAGCGAGTCATTCTCGAAAACGTGAGTTGGGAAACCTACGAACGGCTGCTTGCCGAAAATGTCGAATCCGTTGGCACTCGGTTTACCTACGATGGAGGGTTACTCGAGATTATGGTCGTTGGTGTTGGACACGAGGATCCGAATCGAACATTGGCCGCGCTTGCCGAGATTGTGGCGGAAGAAACTAGGAAGGACTTCCGGCGCACGGGGTCAACCACTTTCAAACGCCGCGATCTCGGCAAGGGGTTTGAACCTGACTCCTGCTACTACTTCCAAAATGCCCCTCGCGTGCGGGGCAAGGACGATTTGGACCTGAACGAAGATCCGCCGCCGGACCTGGTGATCGAAGTGGACATTACGCGCTCTTCGCTAAACCGGTTTCCGATCTTCGGCGCTGTAGGCGTGCCGGAAGTTTGGCGCTATGACGGAGAACGGGTTCGCATCTACTTGTTACATGGCGCCGAATACCAGGAAGTCCCCGCGAGCCATGTCCTGCCGCCACTGACCGCGGAGCAGGCCACGCTATTCCTGGACCAAAGCAAGACCCAAGCCAGCACGGCATGGCTGAAGCGCGTGCGGGAATGGGTGCGGGCTTCCAGCCGCTGACGAGAGCCTACCGCCCCGCGTAGTTGCGCTCGTAGTATTCCCGATACTCGCCGCTTTTCACATGCGCCACCCACGTCTGGTTGTTGCGGTACCAGTCGATCGTCTCCGCCAAGCCTTGCTCGAACGGCACCTGCGGCGCCCAGCCGGTGGCCTCCATGATCTTGCGGCTCGATAGCGCGTAGCGGCGGTCGTGGCCCGGACGGTCGGTGACGGTCTTCAAAAGCGATTCGGGCTTGCCGGTGGCGGCCAGGATCTGTTTCACCACGGTCAGGTTCGGCAGCGAACGGCTTCCGCCGATGTTGTAGACCTCCCCGGCTGCGCCTTTTTCGAGCAGCGCCAGAATGGCGCGGCAGTGATCGTCGACATAAAGCCAGTCGCGGACCTGCATGCCGTCACCGTAAATCGGAAGCGGCTTGTCCTCAAGAGCATTGGAGATCATCAAGGGAATCAGCTTTTCCGGAAACTGATAAGGGCCGTAGTTGTTCGATGCGCGTGTGACCACGACCGGCAACTTATAGGTGGTGTGGTAGCTGAGGGCGAGCAGATCCGAGCCGGCCTTGGAGGCGGAATAAGGTGAGCTTGTGCGCAGCGGATAGTTCTCGTCGGCTTCCTGCGGCGGATCGATGCTGCCGTAGACTTCATCGGTGGAGACATGTATGTAGCGGGCGATGCCGTGACGGCGCGCCGCTTCCAGCATTTGAAAAGAGCCGGCGAGGTTGGAGTCGAAAACAGGCTGCGGAGAGAGAATGCTGCGGTCGACGTGGGACTCTGCGGCAAAGTGGATCACGGCGTCGGGCGCAAAATCACGGAAGCAGTTGTCGAGCAGGGCGGCGTCGGCACAATCGCCGCGCAGGAAGCGGTAGCGCGGGTTGCCAGCCACCGAAGCGAGATTCTCCAGGTTCCCCGCGTAGGTGAGCTTATCGACGTTGAGAACACTGAAGTGTCCGCCAGAGACGGCGAGGCGTACGAAGGCGGAGCCGATGAAGCCGGCGCCACCGGTAACGAGAAGCTTCATTTGTGCTGAATTTCCCAGTCGTAGTTGATTTTCCGATCGTCGTGGGGGATGCGGCCCTCCTCGGCGGGATCGTAGTGCCGGTTGGTCACGTAGACGAGCAGTGCAGGCCCCGTCCCGATCACCTTGTATCCGTGGCCGACCCCAGGCGGGATGAGAATCTGCCAGGGCTGCAGTGTGCCGACGTAAAGGGTATTGCGCTTGCCGAAAGTTGTAGAGTCAGGGCGGAGGTCGACGAGCGCCACCTGAAGCATGCCCATGGCCGGAACCCAGAAGTCGGTCTGGCGCACGTGGTAGTGGAACGCCTTAATCGTGCCGGGATAGCTTAATGCAGAGGAAACCTGCGTAGTGGCGGCCGGAAAATCGGCCACCAGATCCTTGCCCATCCTCGCGACTTCGAGAAAGTAGCCGCGGTCGTCGGGGTGGACAGGGAAGGGCTGCACTCGGACGCCTTCAATCAGCTGCCCGGAATCCGGCGAACGAATGATGACGCCGAGACCCTTTTCGCATTCCGGGCGCTGAATACGGATGGCCCCCTGGAGCGGCCCGGCTTGCATCAGGCGACGCTCTCCAGTGTTTCGGTGTGCTTCTTGGTTTGGGCGACGAGGTTGGCCGCGCGCAACAGCGATTCAAAGGTCCCGGCATCGGTCCACCAGCCGTCCAGGTAGGAAAAGCTCATCGTGCCTTCCTGGATGTAGGCGTTGTTGACGTCGGTGATTTCCAGCTCCCCGCGCCGCGACGGCACCAACTGCCGCACCTTGTCGTAGACCGTGGCATCGTACATGTAAATTCCCGTGACGGCGTAATTGGACTTGGGATTCTTAGGCTTTTCCTCGATGCCGAGTATGCGGTCGTCCTGCACTTCCGCCACGCCGAAGCGCTCGGCGTCTTCGACCTCCTTGAGCAGGATTCGCGCGCCGCGCTCCTGCTTGCGGAACGCTTCCACGGCATCGCGGATGGAGCCTTCGATCAGATTGTCGCCGAGGATGACGCAGATCTTGTCGCCGTCGGCGAAGTGCTCGGTGAGCGACAGCGCGTCGGCGATGCCGCCTTCGCCTTCCTGGTAGGTGTAGTCGAGATGCTTCAAGCCGAACTGCTTGCCGTTGGCCAGCAGCCGCAAAAAATCGCCCGAGTTTCGCCCGCCCGTGACAATCATGATCTCCTCGACGCCGGCTTCAACCAGCGTCTCAATGGGATAAAAGACCATCGGCTTGGCGTAGATCGGCAGCAGATGTTTGTTGGTGATCTTTGTCAGAGGGAAAAGCCGGGACCCCGTGCCGCCGGCCAGAACAACACCCTTCATGGAAACCTCCCTGGAATCAACTCACAATGATACAATACCGCCGCCATGAAACTTCATCGATGGAACGAGATTCAAAAGGAACAGATGAGCGAGAGCTTCGCGCGCCAAGTGATCCACGCCGAGCGCATGACCATCGCCCGCGTATATTTGAAGAAAGGCTCGGTTGTGCCCCGCCATCATCATGAAAACGAGCAGGTTACTGTGCTTGAAACAGGAAAGCTCAGGTTTGTTTTTGACGCCGGCGAGCAGATTCTCTCCGAAGGCGAGGCCTTCCAGATCCCCCCTAACGCGCCGCACCTTGTCGAGGCACTCGAGGACAGTGTCGCCATCGATCTGTTCAGCCCCATCCGCGAGGATTGGCTACGCGGTGACGACGCTTACTTAAGGCGCTGAACCGCGGAACATAAGGATCGCATCGCCGGTGGCGGCGAATATCCGGCCGGAACCTTGCCACAGCCCACGGAAGCCGCTTGAGGTGGCTACGATCGCCGGCCTGTAGCTTCCCCCTTGCCGGTCAAAGCGGATCAAGCGCGAGCCGGAGCCTTCGTCCTCACCAACGAGGAATCCATTCTCCGTCGCCAGCAATGCTTGCGGCTTTTTCAAAGGCGGCTCCAACTGTAGCGGATGTTCAACCCATAACTCCTTTGGATCGGCGGGCTTCTCGAACCAGGACAGACGCGCCGGCGCCTCCTCCGATTCCGCCGCGATGTAATGCGCGCCGAGCGCGATTCTCACCATCGCCGAGCGCGGCTCTTCCCACCAGTTGTGGATCGCAAACAAACGCCAGGATTCCTCGAACTTACGGGGAGACTGAATCCAGTAGTTGCCGCAGAGAATGTCCGGCAGCGAATCGCCGTCCACGTCGCTCACGAGAAGTCCACCTTGGGCCGACGGCGTGTAGATCGAGTAGATTTCGCGGTAGGGCCAGCGGCCCTTTCCCGCCGCTTCGTAGAACCGGACCTGCATCTGGCGGTGCGTCACCAGGACGCCGCGCCGTCCGTGAATCACCGCCGGCAGGCAATCGCGGAACGCGGCTCCCGTGTCGATGAGATGCCGCCGCCAACTCGGCGCTTCCAGCCACACCATGACGCCCAGATGTCCACCGCTGCCTTCTTCCAGCAACACGAGGTCGGTGAGGCCGTCCTGGTTGACATCCAGTGCGCAGCCTCCCGCTCCGTAGCTAACCGCCGCGCCCAGCATGGTGGCTGCTCCTGTTTCTATGTTGTGCCGCCGCGCTCGGTCGCCCCACGTATAGAGGTGATTGCCATCAAGCGCTCCGCCGCGGATATCGGCTCCGGAAACGGGAAAGACCGCGTCTTGAGAGAAGGCAACCCAGGCGAACAACAACAGCAGAGGGCGCAAGCGCCTACTTCTCCTTGATCAAATCCGCGAAAGCGTTGTTGATCATCGGGGCCGCTTCCGGACCGGGCGAGTTCACCTCTCCGTACCATCGTTTCGTCGCGTCCTTCAGCCACGGCGCAGTCTGGTCCCACTCCGCCTTCGGGATGATGTAGCCCATCTCGTCGTTGGCCAAGCCGAACAGCATCCGGAAAGGGGCCTTCATCTGCTGCTTGATGGGAGGCTCCAGCGGGGCGTCCGGAAAGTCTGCGCCAGAGTAGCGCTCGATGCCGCCCACCGACAGCTCCGGGTACATTTCGCCGGGGATGGTGGCGATTTCCAGTACCGGCCCCTCTCCATTCGACAACCGGATATAGCCGACAACGCTCGTCATGACATTCTCCGTCCCCATATTCTTGCGGCCCGCGAACAGGTTCGCCTTCCCCGCCAGCTGGAAATTCACGTTCGCCACCGGAACCTGAATCGTCTTTTCGCGGAACGTGATTTGATCCACCGCCGCTACCGGCGCCCCGCGCAGTGCCGCGGCTCCGAGTTCCGCCACGCGGCGTCCAATGTGATTCGCGCGCTCAAAGCTGTTCTCCGGCTGCTCCAGCTTGGCGCCCAGCGGCGACTGCATTCCGCCTACGGCCCCGTTGATGAATACCGCCGTACCGCCTGCAAGCTCCTCCAGTCGCGCCCGCAGAAATCCCGCATAATCGGACGTGATCAGTGTGTTCTTCGAGCCCAGCGTCTCCGGATGATTGGCCCAGTTCACCAACACCCCGATCGGGTTCCCGTTCACTTCCTCCGCCAGCATGAGGACCAGTTCGGAATCATGCCGCACCGGCGGCCGCGTGTCATGAATGAAGGTGTCCAGCTCGGCATCGGCCGTTTTCGCAAGCTTGATCCGCGCCGGCTTGAGATTCCTGATCGCCTCGCGGGCTGCCTGCACCGTCCTTTCGATTACGAACTCGTTGTAAGCCTCCTGGATGCCCGTCGTCGCGCGATCCGGCCCCCAAAGCCCCAGCGTGTCCGGCGCTTCGTGATCGTGAGTGGATGAAACGACAACTCGCTCCCCAAGCCGCTCACGGATCTTCTTCACGTCGTCCAGGAACAGCCCGATCGAATCCACTCCGCACAGCACCAGCGGCCGCCGCACAAGCTGCAACGCCATGCAGCGCGCGTACAAATCATCGTGCACGCCCGTGGCCCGCCGGTTCTGGGAGAAACCCGCGATGTAGACCGGCCCGTGTTTGCCCAGATCGGGTGTAATCACCCCGCTCCCAACGCCTGCCTGAAACTGAGCAAGCACGGGCATGGCAGCGAGCAGGGTAACGGCGCATCGAATCAGCACAGTGCTATTCTACGCGAGGAATGGATCGGCTCAGGAAGCTCGTCATCGGCGGTGATGAGACCGTTCCACTCGATGTCGCCGCGCTGGAGCTGGCTTCCATCGAATTCCCGGGCCTGGAGCCGGAGCCCTTTCTGGAACTGCTCGACTCCTACGCCACCGAATTGGCCGAGCGCGTGAGCGATGGGGAGGAGTTTGTCGAAGCCGCGCGCCAGTACCTTTTCGACGAACTGGGGTTTTGTGGGAACCAGGCTGACTATTATCACCCGCGCAACAGCTGCCTGAACGAAGTCCTAGTTCACCGCGCCGGGTTGCCGATTACGCTCTCGGTCGTATACATGGAACTGGCCCGGAGGCTGGGCCGAAACGTGGCAGGAATAGGACTGCCCGGCCATTTTCTGGTGCGCTACTCCGAAAGCGGATCCACCGCCTATATCGATCCGTTTCACGGAGGACGCATCCTGAGTGTGAGCCAGTGCCGGGACTTGGCGCTGGAAGTGGCCCGCATCGATATTGACCAGGCGCCCGCTTCCCTGGAGCCTGTTACCCGCCGCCATATTGTGGTGCGCATGCTGAACAACCTGCGCAATGCCTACCAGCGCACCCGCCAGATTTCCAGAGCCATTGCCGTGCTGGATCTGTTGATCGAAGCGGATCCAACCGCGGCGTCTTTGCGGCAGGAAACAGATCAGCTGCGGCGGTACTTGCGCACGCTCAACTAGCGCGCCGCCTCCTACAATGAAGAACAGTGGCTTCGCTCCCATTTGAACTCCTCGCTGTGTGCCCCCATACGGGCGCCCGCGCGGGCCTGCTGCACACGCCGCACGGCGCGGTGGAAACACCGGTCTTCATGCCCGTCGGCACACAGGCTACGGTCAAGGGCCTGACGCCGGACCACTTGTCCCATGAACTCGACGCCCGCATCATTCTCGCCAACACCTACCATCTCTACCTTCGCCCTGGCCATGAAACCGTTCGCAAGCTGGGCGGCCTGCACGGCTTCATGAACTGGCCCCGCGCCATCCTCACCGATTCCGGCGGTTACCAGGCTTTCAGCCTCAGCTCCCTCACCAGAATCACCGGCGAGGGCGTCCTGTTCCGCTCCCACCTCAACGGCGACAAGCACTTGTTCACCCCGGCCTCCACTGTCAACACGCAGATCGCTCTCGGCAGCGACATCATGATGGTGCTCGATGAATGCCTCGCCTACCCCGCCTCTCACGGCGCCGCCCGCGTTTCCATGGAGCGCACCATCCGCTGGGCTCAGGACTCCTTCGATCATCTCGCCGGCCTCCAAGGCCACTCCGGCGGTCTGTTTCCCATCGTGCAGGGCTCCATGTTCGCCGACCTCCGCGCCGAATGCGCCCAGCGCCTCACTTCCCTGAACGCGGACGGCTACGCCATCGGCGGCCTCTCCGTAGGCGAGCCCCGACCGCTCAGTATGGAGATGGTGGAAGCTTCGGTACCGCATTTGCCCGCCGATCGCCCCCGCTACGTCATGGGTGTCGGCACCCCGGAGGAGTTGCCTGAATATGTCGCCCGCGGCGTCGACATGATGGACTGCGTGATGCCCTCACGCAACGCACGCAATGGATGCCTGTTCACATCCCAAGGAAAATTGATCGTCAAGCACGCCCGTTACAAGGAAGATCCCACCCCCATTGACCCTGCCTGCGCCTGCTTCACATGTGCGCGATTCTCCCGCGCCTACCTTCGCCACCTCTTTCTGGCCGGCGAGATCCTCTATTCCACCCTCGCCACCCTCCACAACCTGCATCATTACTTAGCCATCATGCGCCGCATCCGCCACGCCATCCTCGCCGGAAACTTTCCGGAATTGCTAAAAGGCCTTCGCTCCCAACCTCTGGAAGCTGTATAATAGTTTTCACCGGTCAAACCGTGGTACCATTCCTGCGTTTGAGCTTCCGCCGGGAGACTGTGCCCAGCGGCGGTCCGCCGGAGTCAACCGGTCCTTAACAAAGGCAACTGGCATTATTGTGAGCTTACTGCTACTGCAAAGCGTCCCACAAGGCAACCCGATCCTCGGGTTCCTGCCCCTCATCCTGATCTTCGGTATCTTCTATTTCCTTCTCTTCCTGCCCATGCAGCGGCAGCGCAAGAACCAGCAGAAGATGCTTACCAACCTGAAAAACGGCGACGTTGTTTCCACCTCCGGAGGCATCATCGGCTCCATCGTGGCCCTCAACAGCGACGATACCCTGGTGCTGCGCGTGAAGCCGGACAACGTCAAGCTGCAGGTCGCCCGCTCGGCCGTAGCCAGTCTTCTCAATCCGGAATCCGACAAGTAGGCATTTATGTACAGCAATCTCAAATTCAAAGGCATCGTCATCCTGCTGGTGTCCCTGGCTTGCATCTATTTCATCATCGGGATCCCCAAGTCCAAGGATGAATTGATCGCCAACTTCAACCAGAACGTCCGGCTCGGGCTCGATCTGCGCGGCGGCAGTCATCTGGTCGTTCAGATCCAGGTCCAGGACGCCTTCAAGGCCGAAGCCGACCGCACCATTGAGCGGCTGAAGGAAGAGATGGCCAAGAACGCGATCAGCTACGGCTCGATGGAGCGTAATGAGCCGGCCTCGCTGGAGGAAGCCGACAAGATCGAAATCACCATCAAGGGAGTCCCGCTGGACAAGATCGGCCCCTTCCGCACGGTGACATCCGAAACCGCGCCCCAGTGGAACCTCACCCCCATCAACTCCACCGACTATCGCCTCAACATCAAGACCACCGAGGCGCTCGCCCTTCACCGCGATACCGTCGAGCGCGCCGTCCAGACCATCGAGAAGCGCATTAACGGCCTCGGTCTGGCCGAATCCAGCGTCCAGCAGCGCGGCCGCACCGACGCCGAAAGCGAAGTCATGATCCAGATGCCCGGTGTCGATGACCCGGCCCGCATCAAGCAGATCCTGCAGACCGCCGCCATGCTGGAAATCACCGAGGTCAAGGACGGACCCTTCCAGTCCATGGATGCTGCCATGTCCAAACACGGCGGCGTGCTGCCCCTGAATACCAAGCTCGTCCGCGCCGCCAGCCGGCCCGGCGAGCCGGGCGACTCCTGGTATCTGCTTGCCCGCACTGCCGTCATCACCGGCCGCGACCTCCGCAACGCCAGGCCCGCGCGTGACGAATTCGGCAAGTGGGAAACCGATTTCACTCTCTCCCAGGACGCCGCTCGCCGCTTCGGCCGTTTCACGGAAGCCAACATCGGCAACCGGCTTGCCATTGTTCTCGATGGCCAGGTCCGCAGCGCCCCCACCATTCAGTCCCGCATCGAGGATTCCGGCCGCATCACCGGCGCCGCCAATGAGCAAGACGCCGCCGATCTATCCCTCATCTTGCGCGCAGGCTCCCTGCCTGCCGGTATCGTCTACCTCCAGGAAACCACCGTCGGCCCCTCCCTCGGCGCCGACTCCATCCGCCAGGGCTTCGTCGCCGGCCTCGTCGGCCTCATCGCCGTCGTTGCCGTGATGCTCCTCTACTACAAAATGAGCGGCGTCAACGCCACCCTCGCGCTCATCATGAACGCCGTCATCCTCATCGCCGTTCTCGCCTACTTCGAGGGAGTGCTCACTTTGCCGGGCATCGCCGGCATCGTGCTCACCATTGGCATGGCTGTCGATAGCAACGTCCTGGTTTTTGAGAGGATTCGCGAGGAGCTGCGCGGCGGAAAGTCCATCCCGGCTTCCGTCGACGCAGGCTTCAACCGCGCCCTGCTGACCATCATCGACACCCACGTCACCACAGTTGTTAGCTGCGCCTTCCTCTTTATTTTTGGGTCCGGCCCCGTCAAGGGTTTCGCCGTTACCTTAACCATTGGTCTCATCGCCAACCTGTTCACTGCGGTCTTCGTTTCCCGCTCCATGTTCGAGTACTCCATCCACCGGAACCCTCAGATGCGCAGTTTGAGTATTTAGCTTTTTTGTGATAGCTTTTGTGGATCAGTTTGGGAACAACTTGGGTGCAGCCGGTGTCTAAACTTTCAAGCCGCCGGTCTGCGGTTTTGCATGGAATTCTTTAAAGACGCTAACTATGACTTCCTGGGCATGAAAATGCCCTTCCTGATTCTTTCCGCAGTACTGCTGGCGGCCACCTTTGGCAGTCTCGCCCTCAAGGGCGGACCCAAGTATGGCATTGATTTCAAAGGCGGTACGATGACCTACGTCCGTTTTGCGGAAAAGCCGCAAGAGGACCAGATCCGCAAGGCTCTTTCCTCTCGCATCAGCGGCGAGGTCAGCGTGCAGCCCGTGATCGGCGTGAATGAGGTCATGATTGGCACGGAACTCAAGTCCGAGCAGGAGCTCGATCAGGCCCGCAAGGTAATGATCGAGACCCTCGCCGCCAGCTTCGGCCAGCCCGGTGGCAAGCCCGACTTCAACGCCCTCGGCCAGGACGCACTTTACGAAAAACTGCTCGACCCCTTGCAGCGCGCAGGCATCTCCCTCTCCTCGGAGGGCGTACGCAACCTTGCCAAGCAGATCCTCGAGTTCCGCGATACCCCTCCCCGCTCCGGCCTGCTGCGTTCCTTTGATGACCTGAAGGGCGTCGCTGGCGTGACTCCTGCCATGATCAATGTCATGAAGCAGGAGCTTGCCCTAGGTTCCTACGCCGTGCGCAACTTCGAACTCGTCGGTCCCAAGATCGGCGCCGAACTGCGCCAGCAGGCCATTATGGCCACACTGTTCGCTCTCGGCGGCATGCTCGTCTACATCGCCTTCCGCTTTGAGTGGATTTACGGCGTCGCCGCCGTGCTCGCGGTCTTCCACGACACGCTGATCACCATCGGGCTGTTCTCCATCTTCGACAAAGAGATCAACCTCACCGTGATCGCGGCGCTGCTCACCCTGGTCGGCTATTCGATGAACGACACGATTGTCGTCTTTGACCGCATCCGCGAAAACCTCAAGCTCAAGCGCAAGGAATCCTACCCGAATCTGATCAACATCAGCATCAACGAGACCCTCAGCAGGACCGTGATGGCCTCCGGCCTCACTTTCCTCACCGTGCTTGCGCTCTGGCTGTTCGGAGGGCAGGTTCTCAACGGCTTCTCTTTCGCCCTGGTAGTCGGAATCATCGTCGGAACCTATTCCTCGATCTTCATCGCTAGTCCTGTACTGATTATTTGGTATAACCGTGCCGAAGGCCGCAAGAAGCAGCGGCAGTCGGCTGTAGCCGCCTCTGCCGCTACCGCCCGGGAATCGGCGGCGGCTAAGAAAGACATAACGAAGGTGGCGAGATAAAATGTCTCACTGGCCCGTTTGCCACTTGCTCACCCTCTTGAGGGAAAGGTAGATCCATATGTTTGAACAAAGCTTGATTGACGACGCGAAAGGCAGAACCAGAAAAGTCTCCACCGTCCTGGTCTCCACCCTGATCCAGATTGGTTTGGTCATCTTCGCGGTAATCATCCCGATGATCTATTTCGAAACCCTGCCCGGCGTGCAATTGACCAGCTTCCTGGTGCCCCCGCCTCCTCCTCCCCCTCCTCCTCCGCCTCCCGCCGCGGCCCCGGTGAAAGTGGTCAAGGTTATCCCGCGTCAATTCGACGCCGGCCGCCTCATGGCCCCCAAGTCCATCCCGAAAGAAATCGCCGTCATTAAGGAAGACGAACTGCCCCCGCCGGTTTCCGGCGCCGTCGGCGTTGTCGGCGGCGTGCCCGGCGGCGTGCCCGGTGGCTCCATGGGCGGCGTCATCGGCGGCATTATCGGTTCGGTTCCCACCGCCGCTCCGCCTCCGCCCCCGCCCACGGTGAAGGAAGCCCCCAAGCCGACCGCGCCGCAGCGTATCCGAGTCGGCGGCAACGTCCAGGCAGCCCGTCTGGTTCGCCAGCCCAAGCCTGTTTACCCGCCGCTGGCCCGCCAGGCCCGCATTCAGGGCACCGTCCGCTTCACCGCCATCATCGGCCGCGACGGAACCATTCAGAATCTTCAGATGATTAGCGGCCATCCGTTGCTGATTCAGTCAGCGCAGGATGCCGTCAAGCAGTGGGTGTACCAGCCGACTCTCCTCAACGGTGAGCCGGTGGAAGTTATTACGCAAATTGATGTTAACTTTACTTTGACTCAGTAGGGCCGCGCGCTCTGCAGGGTCGCTAGATCAACTCGCAGGAGAATACGAAGATGCTTCTAAAATTGCAGGTTTTTGCCTTCCTGCTGCTCCAGGAAGGGCAGGTTGCCTTCGACATCCAGTCGATGTGGGCACAGATGGGATGGACGGCTCGCGCTGTCGTCATCATCATGTTCATCATGTCGGCTTATTCGATCGGTATCATGATCGATCGCCTCATCGCCTTTAACGGCGCCCGCAAACAGTCCAGGCTTTTTGCCCCCGCTGTCGCCGGCGCACTCCGCGAAGGCAAGCTCGATGAAGCCATCAAGATCGCCGACCGTTACAAGAAGAGCCACCTGGCGAAGGTTGTCGTTGCCGGTTTGCAGGAATTCAAAGCCCACCAGCTCAGCTCCGAAATTCCCGGCGAGGAAATCGAAGCCAGCAAGCGTGCTTTGGAACGGGCCGAAGCCATCGTCCACGCCGAACTCAAGCGCGGTATTTCCGCCCTTGCCACCATCGGCTCCTCGGCCGTGTTCGTCGGCCTGTTCGGCACCGTCGTCGGCATCATCAACGCCTTCCAGGGCATCTCGACGGAAAAGTCCACCGGTCTCGGCGCCGTCGCCGGCGGTATCTCGGAGGCGCTCGTGGCCACCGCTATCGGCCTCTTCGTCGCCATCCCGGCCGTCTGGATGTTCAACTACTTCACCACTCGCCTGGAGTCGCTCGACGTCGAAATGGGCAACTCCAGCTCCGAGCTGATTGACTACTTCCTCAAGCGCTCCCATCAAAGGGCCGGCGCCGGCAAGTAGCCGCCCGCACGCTTGAGGACTCTCCGGTGAGTTGATCCGGCGGGGGCGGCCTCCTTCGCCCCCGCCAGAATTCAACCAGCCGGCATACTTAGGAGAGAGCGTATGAAGAAGAAGAAAGCGCCACCGCCAGTCGCCGACATCAACGTCACCCCCATGGTCGACGTCATGCTCGTCATGCTCATCATCTTCATGGTCATCACACCCATGTTGAGCAAGGGCATCAGCGTCGACATGGTGAAAACCAAGAACCCCATCGCCATGCAGGACGCCGACAAGGAAGACGCCATCCTCGTCGCTGTTACCCGTGACGGCAAGGTCTATCTAGGCACTACTCAGATGACCGCCGACACCCTGCCCGGCAAGGTCAAGGATCTACTCACGAACAGGCTGAGCAAAATGTGCTACCTGAAAAGCGATCTCCGAGCGCGCTATGAGCGCGTCGTCGAGGTGGTCGACAACCTGCGCGCCGCCGGCGTGGATCAGCTCGGGCTGTTGACGGAAAGCTTGGATAAGAAAATCCCCGGAGCTGAAGGGGAAACGGCTGGCGCGGATTAATCCGCACCGCCCATTCATAGGTTAGAGGAGAGTTCTTATGGGAATGGCAGTTGGCGGGCCTAGCGAAGGCGCCCGCGCTGAAATTAACGTCACCCCTTTGGTCGATGTCCTTCTGGTGCTGCTGATCATCTTTATGGTCATCACCCCACTCACGCCAAAGGGCCTGGAAGCCCTCGTGCCTCAGCCTGCGCCTCCCAATCAGAGACAGCAGGATGACGCCAATCTCCGTACCGTCGTCATATCCATCAACCGCGACCGCACCATGCTCATCAACACCGAGCCCACTGATGAAGAGAAGCTCGGTTCGCGGCTCGAGGAGATCTTTAAGACCCGCGCCGAGCGCGTCGTCTTCGTCAAGGGCGATCCCGAACTGGAATTCCAGTATGTCGCCCGCGCCGTCGATATCGCCAAAGGCGCAGGGATCGACAAGGTCGGTTTGATGACCGCCAAAATGGAGCAGGGCCAATAAAAGCCCTGCCGCAAGCAGGAGAGAGTCACATGCGAACTAGATCCACCCTTGCCCTCATCAGCGTTGCAGCCCTGCTGCTCGTCTCGGCTACAGGTTGCACTCAGCTAAAGGCTAGAGATCAGCTCAACAAGGGCGTTCACGCCTTCAAACTCGCCAAGTACGCCGAAGCTGTGGAACACTTCCGCACCGCCACGGAGCTGGACCCAGAGTTCCATACCGCACGCCTTTACCTCGCTACCGCCTACATGAGCCAGTACATCCCCGGCGCCGACTCCCCGGAAAACCTGGAAATGGCGAAGAATGCCTTTGACGAGTTCAACAAGGCCCTCGAGAAGAGTCCCAACGATACCGTTGCCATCGCCTCCATCGCTTCCCTCTTCTTCCACCAGAAGAAGTGGGCCGAGTCGGAGCAATGGTATAGCCGTCTCGTCAAGGCTGATCCGGAGAACAAGGTCGGCTACTACACCCTCGGCGTGATCGCCTGGACCAAGAGCTTTCAACAGCGTATGGAAGCTCGCGCCAAGATGGGCATGAAGCCGGAAGATCCCGGTCCACTCAAGGACAAGAAGGTGCGTGAGGAGTTGAAAGCGGAGCTTCTTCCCATCGTCCAAAGCGGAATCGACAGCCTCAACAAGGCTCTCCAGATCGATAAGGAATACGACGACTCCATGGCCTATCTTAACCTGCTCCACCGGGAGCGGGCCGATCTGCAGGAGACCACCGAGGAATACAAGAAAGACACCGAAATCGCCGACGCATGGGTCCAGAAGACTCTGGAAATCAAGAAGATCAAAGCCGCCCGTCTCGAAAAGGCCCCCGGCGGCATCGTCCAGGAAGCAACGCAGTAAGCAAGACTCCAGGGCGCCCGGCATGGACGGATCACTGCCAGGCGCCCTTTCCTTTCCCTCCCTACTCGTCCTCTTCCACTTCCCCTTCCTTCGCAGCCCGCGCCGCGGAGATCACCTTCTCCGCCTGTTGCTGCGGCACGAAGTCGTAGTGGTCAAACTCCATCGAAAACGACGCCCGCCCCTGTGTCATCGACGTCAGGTCGTTTTGGTAGGTCAGCATCTCGGCCATCGGAACCTGTGCCTTGATGATCTGGGTCGAGCCCTTCGTGTCCATGCCCGACACGCGCCCGCGCCGGGAGTTGAAATCCCCCATCAGGTCGCCCGCGTACTCCACCGGCGCCTGCACCTCCACGTTCATGATCGGCTCCAGCAGTGCCGGCTTGGCCTGCTCCATCGCCAGCTTGAACGCCTTCCGTCCGGCCAGCTTGAACGACAATTCGTTGGAATCCACGTCGTGGTAGGAGCCGTCATACAACGTCACCCTGAAATCCACCACCGGATAGCCCGCCAGGTAGCCGCGCTCGGCCGCCTCCAGGATCCCCTTTTCCACCGCCGGAATGAACGTCTTCGGAATCGCCCCGCCGAAGATGTCGTTGACAAACTCGAACTTCTCCCCGCGCGGCAGCGGCGACATCTTGATCTTGCAGTCGCCGAATTGCCCGTGGCCGCCGGTCTGCTTCTTGTGACGGCCATGCACGTCCGCGGATCCGCGGATCGTCTCCCGGTACGGGATCTTCGGCGCATGCAACTCCACGTCCACGTGGTACCGCTTCTTCAGCTTCGCGCAAACAATCTCCACGTGTTGCTGCCCACACCCGGCAACCAGAAACTCCTTTGTCTGCGCGTCGCGGTAGAACCGCAGCGACTGATCCTCTTCCAGGATCCGGTGGATCGCCTGTCCCATCCGGTCCTCGTCCTGCCTTGTCTTGGCCTGGATCGCGTAGGCGATCGATGGCTCCGGCAGCTTCACCGCCGGGTATTCGATCTGCGTGCCCTTCTCCGCCAGCGTGTCGTTTGTCAGGGTCTCTTTCAGCTTCGCCACTGCCCCGATGTCTCCGCCGCGCAGCTCCGTCACCGGCACAATCGTTTTGCCCTGCAGGCATCCGATATGCGACAGCCGCTCATCGGCGCTGGATCTGGCGTTGATCAGGTGCATGTCATTCTTGATCACACCCGACATGACCTTGAAATAGGTCACCCGGCCGGCGAACACGTCCGCTGCCGTCTTGAACACAAAGGCCGATACAGGCCCGTTCGCGGAAATCTTCTGCTCGGTCTCCAGCGGCGATGGCAGGTACTCGCAGGCGAAGTTCAGTACGGCGTCCGTGCCGGCATTATTGTATGCCGATGCGCAAAGCACCGGGAAAATGCGCCGTTCCAGTACCGCCTTCCGTAGCCCGGTCCGGATATCTTCCACCGGCAACGTGCCCGCCTCGAAGAACTTCTCCATCAGCTTATCGTCGCCCTCGGCCACCATCTCCACCAGCGCCTCGTGCGCCTCGTCTGCCGCTTCCTTGAAATCGGCCGGGATTTCCCCTTCCTTGCCCTTGCCATCCCCGCCCACCTCGTACAAGTAGCTCCTCATCGTGATGAGATCGATCACCCCTTTGAAATCGCGCTCGCTGCCGAGCGGTAGTTGAACCGGCACCGCCGTCCGCCCGAAAGCCTCCTGAATCGCATCCAGCGCCCTCTGAAACTCTGCCCGTTCCCGGTCCAGTTTGTTGATCACCAGCGCCCGCGGAAGCCCGAACTCATCCGAGATGCTCCACATCTTCTCCGTCTGCACCTCGACGCCGGAAACCCCGTCCACCACGATCAGCCCCGCGTCAGCGGCCTGCATCGCCTGCCGCGCATCATTTACGAATATATTAAACCCTGGTGTATCAATAAGATTCAGCTTGTTCTTCTTCCACTCCACCGTCAAAACTGCGCTTGAGATCGTTATTTTACGCGCCGTCTCTTCGTCGTCGAAATCGGTGATCGTGTTGCCCTCATCCACCCTCGTCAGCCGGCTACCAACCCCGCACGCAAAGGCGATCCCGCTTGCCAGCGTCGTCTTCCCGCAATTCAGGTGGCCTGCCAGGGCGACATTGCGAATGTCACTGCCATCGTAGACTTTCAATGCGTTCACTCCCCTTTCACTTAGAAAGAAAGTTAGACAAACAGCATATCACCAGTGCTGGTGTCAGGGCGTGACCTGGCGTCCTCGTTTAGCTCATGTCCACGCGCGTGCCTTCGCGTGGATCCACCGCCGCCGGCCCACCCGCCGCCGTGTCGAAATCCACCGGCGGATTGTAGTGAAGAATCCGGTGGCAATTCTCGCACAACAGCATTTTTTCTCCCCGCCTCAGCTCCTGAAACAGCTGTGGCCTTAACTCCAACTGGCACGCCGAACACCGCCCGTCCGTGGCATCGGCCACAATCACGCCGCCACCGGCGTACTTCTTCTGCAGCCTCACGTAGGTGTCCATCAACGCCTTCGGAATCACCGCTACAAGCTGCTTGCGCGCTTCACTCAACTCCTCCAGCTGACGCCGGTCTTCCTCGGTACGCTTCCGCGCTTCCGCCTTCTGGCGTTCCACTTCCTGCTCTTCCTTCTTGAGCGCGCCTTCGGCAACCTTCACGTTCTTTTCCAGCGACTCCGATTCCAGCATCAGCTCCAGGATCCGGTCTTCCGCCTTCCGGATCTGTTGCTCGCAATACTCAATTTCATGCTGAAACGCACGGTACTGCTCGTTGGTTTTCGCCGACAGCATCTGGTCGCGCAGCTTCGAGATCTTCTGCTGCTGCATCTGCACGTCGCCGTCCAGCTGCCGCCGCTCTTTCTGATTCCCCGCCAGTACCGCCTGGTCCGCTTCCAGCTTCCGCTTGTGCGCCTCCAGCGTCTTTTCAATGCGCGCCACTTGGACCGGAAGCGTCGCGATCTCTTTACGGAGATCTTCGGCCCTTAAGTCGGCCCCTTGCACTTTTATGAGGTTGTCAATGTCGGAAATCACTGCCTAAGTGATTCTAACATGTCCCCTTTGGCGTCGCCGCGTACGTCATCGCCGGTCAGTCTCACGTGAAAAGGCGCAATCTTATGGTGAAGGCAAAGCAGTCCTGACGTGTCCAGCAGCATCAGCTGTTGACGCCGCGGGAATCGTACTCTCGCGCCAGATCCTGATCGATGCTCTCGTTGTCGACGCTGGTCTCAGGATGCAGCACTACTTCTCCAAAATGCCGCTCAAAGCGCAAACGGGCGCTTTGGATTTCCGTTTCATTGGAGGGGTCTTGTGCTTCCTCCATCTCCCGGCGGCAGCCGCAACCTCGGCTGGCGACAAGCCCGCATCGCGAGCCTTCTTCTGAAGCATGGCGTACACCTCTTCGCTTACTTCGACTGTCAGGCTCCGGCCCATAAGATACGCTTCCTTGGGGCATTGTAGCAAGGACAGCAGCCAGCCCTCTCCCTACCAGGCCTGCGGCCCCGCCATCCAGTCCCGGCTAATGTAATCGGTGAACAGCAATATCAACATGATCACTAGCCATAGAATGCCGCCCACCACCGTCAGCTTCGTCAGCGGACGCGCGTGCCGCACTTCCATGAAGTACCAGATCACCACCGTCGCCTTGCAGCCGGCCACAGCAAGCGCGACCACCGTGTTCAACTGGCCAAGGTCTAAAGTCGCCACGCCCACGGTGATCGCCGTCAGGATCATCAACGCGCCGAATACCGCGAAGTAGATCTTCTTCGAGGTAACGTGTCCGCTCATGAGTTGTGCAACCCCAACAGATATAGCAGCGGGAACAGGAAGATCCACACAATGTCCACGAAGTGCCAGTACAGCCCCATGATCTCCACCGGTCCGTAGTATCCCTCGTGATAGCGGTTCTTCCGCGCCTGCACCATGAAATAGATCAGCAGTCCTCCGCCGATGATCATGTGGAGCGCGTGCATCCCCGTCATCGCGAAGTACAGGTTGAAGAACATCTGCACCGCCGGGTCCGTGGATCCCTCAAACCGGAACCACGGCCCAGGGATCAGCCCTTCCACCCACTTATGGTGATACTCGAACGCCTTCACCACCAGAAACACGTTGCCCAGCATGAACGTCGCGAACAGGTAGTTGAACACTGCCTTGTTCTTGCCCATCTGCGCCGCCCGCACGCCCAGCGCCATCGTCAGCGAACTGAAGATCAGAACCACCGTGTTGAAACCGCCCAGCTTGATGTCCAGATGATGGCTCGCCGCCGCGAACGCCTCCGGATGCCAGTTGCGGTAGATCGTATAGGCGGCAAAGAGGCCGCCGAAGAACATGATCTCCTGCGCAAGAAACAGCCACATGCCCAATGTCGTGGCATCCAGCTGCTGGTCCAGGTCGTCGAATTGGTGCGCCAGTCCGGAGCCGTGGGAGGAATGATCACTCATTTAGTGCTTTTCCTCCTTCACGTATTCGTACGCTTCCTCGGTCACTACCGGCGTCTCATCAAAATTGAACGTCGTCGGAGGCGAAGGCGTCGTCCACTCCAATCCCTTTGCGCCCCACGGATTCTCCGGCGCCAGCCGCCCATACCGCATCGACCAGAACAGGTAGATCATCGGAATCAGGTAGCCCACGCCTAAGATCGAGGCGCCGGCCGACGACATCACGTTAAGCACCTGGAACTCTTCCGGATACGCATGGTAGCGCCGAGGCATGCCCATGTAGCCCAGCAGGAACTGCGGGAAGAACGTCAGGTTGAACCCGACGAACAGCACCAGCGCCGAAAACCGCGCCCAGCCTTCCGGATACAGCCGCCCGGTCATCTTCGGCCACCAGTAGTGAATTCCGCCCAGGTAACCCATCACCGCTCCGCCCACCATGATGTAGTGGAAATGCGCCACCACGAAGTAGGTGTCGTGCAAGTGGATGTCCAGCCCCAGGTTCGCCAGGAACAAGCCCGTCAGCCCGCCGATCGTGAACAGCCCGATAAAGCCGAACGCGTAGATCATCGGCGTCGAATAGGAGATCGACCCCTTATACATCGTCGCCGTCCAGTTGAACACCTTGATCGCCGAAGGGATGCCGACCATAAAGCTCAGGATCGAGAACACCATCCCCGCGTAGACCGACTGGCCTGACACGAACATGTGATGGCCCCACACCAGGAAGCCCAGCACCGCGATCGCCACGCTCGACATCGCGATAAAGCCGTACCCGAAAACCTTTTTCCGCGAGAAGCAGGTCACCAGTTCGCTGATCACGCCCATCGACGGCAGAATCATGATGTACACCGCCGGGTGCGAATAGAACCAGAACAGGTGCTGGAACAGCACCGGGTCGCCGCCCCGCGCCGGATCGAAGAACCCGAACCCGAAGCTGCGCTCAAGGATCAGCAGCACCAGCGTGATCGCCAGCACCGGCGTGCCCAGCACCTGGATCACGCTCGTCGCATAGTGCGCCCACACGAACAGCGGCAGCCGGAACCAGGTCAGCCCCGGCGCACGCATCTTGTGGATCGTCACCACGAAGTTTAGCCCCGTCAGGATCGAGCTGAAGCCCGTGATAAAGGCCGCGATCGCCGTCGCCGTCACGTTGGAATTCGAGTACGTGCTTGAATACGGTGCATACAGTGTCCAGCCCGTATCCACGCCGCCGGTGAACAGCGCATAGGCCGCCACCATGCCGCCCACCATGTAGATGTACCAGCTGAGCAGATTCAGCTTCGGAAACGCCAGATCCCGCGCTCCGATCATGATGGGGATCAGAAAATTGCCTAACACCGCAGGAATCGACGGAATCAGGAAAAAGAAAATCATCACCACGCCGTGCAGCGTGAATGCCGTGTTATAGTTCTCCGCCGACATCAGGTCGCCGGCAGGCGTGACCAGCTCCAGCCGCACCAGCACCGCGTAAAATCCGCCGATGAAGAAGAACAGCGTGATCGAGGCCAGGTACAGAAGCGCAATCCGCTTGTGATCCAGCGTCAGCAGCCACGACCGGAAGCCGTAGCTTGCATTCAAATAATGTGTCGGCGTTTCCGACGGGGTCGGCGCCGAAGGCGGAGGAGCCAGGGCGGCGTTCATTGCGTCGTCGTCCTTTCTTTCGATTCCAGCGACTTGATGTAGGCGATGATCTGCATCAGCCCTTCTTCGCTGATCTGTCCTTGAAACGTCGGCATCTGCGTCTTGAAGCCCGCCACCACCTTCGCGCCAGGCCGCAGGATCGATTCCCGCAGATACATTTCATCCGCCACTACCTTCTTCCCATCGGCCAGCAGCACGGTGGAGCCGAACACCTTCTCCAGCACCGGTCCGCGCCCCGGGCGGTCCGCCGCGTGGCAAGTGTGGCATCCCAGCCGCTGGAACAGCCTCTCGCCCGCCTGCGACATCGTCTCCCCGCGCGGCGCACCCGCCAGCCATGCCTCGTAGTCAGGCGGCGCCATCACGTACACCGTGCCGATCATCCCCGAATGCTGGTTCCCACAGTATTCCGCGCAGAACAGGTGGTACTTGCCCACCTTCGTCGGTTCAAACCACATCGTCGTGTACATTCCCGGAACCACATCCTTCTTCACCCGGAACGCCGGTATGTAGAAACTGTGGATCACGTCCTCGGTCGCCATCGTCAATTTCACCGCGCGGCCCACCGGTACATGTAGTTCGTTGATTTCGCGCTGGCCTTCCGGATGCTGCAGCTTCCACATCCATTGCTTGCCGGTCACGAAAATCTCCGTCGCCCCTTCCGGCGGATGGAAATTCCGGAAAAACACCGCTGTGCCCCACCCGAACATCACCATCAGAATGAGGAACGGCACAACCGACCAGGTGATCTCCAGGATCATCGAGCCATGGATCGGCTCCGGAACCTCATCCTGCGTCTTGCGCTGATACCGCAGCGCAAAGTAGAAGATGGCGCCGAAGATCCCCACCGAGAACACCACGCTGACCACCACTAGAAACAGGTACAGCAGGTCCACTCCGCTGGCGATCGTCGAAGCCGCTTCAGGAAATAACGGGAACCCTGTCCACATCTTGATTTAGCTTTCCTTGCTTTCCTCGCCGGTGCATCACCCACCAGAAGGCGAGTATTCCCAGCACCGTCAGGATCCCTCCCGCCCGCACGATGTTCAAAACCACCATGCCGTATTTCCCGGTGGAAGGATCGTAGTGATAACAGAACAGTAAGAATTGATCGGCAATCGTGCCGATCTTCCCGCGGCCGGCCTCAACCAGCCCGAGCCGCAAATCGCGCGCCGAATATTCGACGCCGTAAAAATATTTCGATACGCGCCCCTCGGGCGTCAGAACCATGATGCCGCTGGCATGCGCCCACTGGCCCGTGTTTGCGTCCAGCTGGTAGCCGTAGCCCACCGCGCTGGTCAGCTTCTTGATCTCCGCTTCGCCGCCCGTCAGAAAGTGCCATCCCGTGGCGCCCTCCGGACGCCGGTACATCTGCAGATAATCTCCGCGCTTGGCCGCCGCCGTCTTCGGCGTGTCCTTCGGATCAAAACTCACCGTCAGAACATCGAATTCCTTGCCCGCCGTCAGCGGCAGTGCCCGCAGAGCGCGCAGCAATCCGTTCAGCTCCATTCCGCACAGCATCGGGCATTCGTAATAGACCAGCAGCAGCACCGCCGGGCGCCCATTCATCCACTGCCGCAGCGGCTTGTTGATGCCATGCGAATCGGTGAACTCGGCCTCCATCGGAATCTGCGAGTTCAGTTTCTGCTCAATCCCCACCTGCTTCAGCATCTCCGGCATCGCCAGGTCGCGGTTCACCAGCGACGAAGGCGGAATCTTCGGACCCGCCCACAGCGCCGCCACGCAAAGTACCGACAGCAGCTGTTTCATTTCTTCTTCTCCGGCGCCGCCACTCCGCGCTCCACAACCAGATCCATGGCGCGCTCCACGGGAATCCGCACGATCCCCGTTTCCTGCCTCACCCATCCGTAACTCGTGAGCGCCTTGGTGCCCCGCGCCCTTAACGCATCCAGGTCTTGCGTATTGCTCACCTGCAGCCGTGGGGCCGGCGGCAGCACCCGCTGCGCCTCCATCAGCGTCGGCCGCGGCGCCTGCTCTTCCTGCCTGGCCAGCCAGGCGAACATCACCCACATCAGCGCGAGCGAAACCGCGATCAGCCCGAACAGGCCGACTAGAAACCAGTTGATGCTCGGCACATGTACGTCGGTCTTTTCATGCTGTCCTGTCATGATCCTAGTGGCCTCCTTCCAATAGATGCGCCTCCACCGGCTCCAGCGTCCTGCGGCTCAGCTGCGTCAGGAAAAACGCCACCCAAAGACCGCCGATTCCCACCGGCGCCGTCACGTCCATCCAGTGCAGCGAAATATGCTCTCCGTGGAAGCTCGGCGTCACCACCCAGGCCATGTCCACCAGGCGCATGATGAGCATCCCGATCGCCACCGCCGCCAGAACCTGCGCTTTCCTCTTGATCGTCCGCAGCAGCAGCAGCACGAATGGCAGCGCGAAATGGAACAGCAGCAGCGCCACCGCCACGTAGCCCCACGCCCCGTGGAACCGGTGCAGGTACCAGGGAATCTCCTCCGGCAAATTGCCGCTCCAGATAATCAGGTACTGCGAGAACGAAACGTAGGCCCACAGCATCACGAAGGCGAACATCAGGTTCCCCAGATCGTGAAAATGGTTCGGCTTCATCAGGGCCGCCATCGGCTCGCTCCGCACCAGCCGCGACATTACCACGATCACAAAACTCATCGCGGTCAGCGCGCCGCCCACCATGAACATCACGCCGTAAATCGTCGAAAACCAGTGCGGGTCCAGCGACATCACCCAGTCCACCGAGGCGAACGTCGCCGTCAGCCCGTACAACAGCAGGCCCAGTCCGCTCACCAGTTGCAGCTTCGGCTTCCACGTGCCGTCGGATTGCGACTTCTCCTGCCCGTCGGAATACTTGTTCAGCAGCCACGCCAGCGCCATCCACACCGCGAAATAGAAGGCCGTCCGGCCCAAAAAGAACGGCGTGTTCAAGTACGGAGCCTTGTGCTTCAACAGCTCATCGTGCGCCACCTTGTCAGGCTGCGCCCACAAATAGAGCCGCGGTATATTCATCAGCACCGGTAGAATCAGCACCGCCACCAGCGGCAACGTCCGCGTCCCCGCCTCCAGCGTCCGCCGGATCACGATGCCCCAGCCGCCGCCCACCAAATGATGCAGCATCAGCAGCGCCAGGCATCCCACCGGTACCCCGGCCCAATAGAGGAACCCCAGCAGATAGCTGCGCCAGAACTGGTCCGGATTCGCGGCCATCCCGGCCGCCGTCACCGCCAGCGCGGCCGCGCCCGCAATCAGCGCCTTGTTTCTCATGCCGCTCAGCCTCTCCGCCGTCATTGCCGGCCCTCCTGGCTCAGCTTGCCGCGCTCGGCTTCCGGCACGTCCTGCATCGTTGCGTTCTGCGACAATTGCAGCGCCCGCACGTAGGCCACAATCGCCCAACGGTCCTTCACCGGGATCCGCGACGCGTAGCTCGACATCGCGCCGAACCCGTTGGTGATCACGTCATAGTAGTGGCCCACCGGCAGTTCCCTCATCCGCTCCAGGTGAAACGACGGCGGATGCCGGAAGCCCCGCTGCACCACCATGCCTTCCCCGTCTCCCACCATGCCGTGGCACGGGCTGCAGTAGATGTTGTAGCGTTCCTGGCCCCGCTTCACCAAATCCTTGGTCAATTCCACCGGAAGCGTCTTCACAAACTCGCCGCCCTCGCGCCCCTGGTAGAACTTCGTGTCCGCGCGCAGCTGCCCGCGCGCTACCGTTCCTTCCACCACCGGCCGGTTCACCCGCCCGTCGGAAAAAAAGTCGCTCGACCCCTGCGCACGGTACCGCGGCGGATCATGCATATCCTGCCGGCAACCGGTCAGCGCCGCCAGAGCCAGCAGGGGGAGCCATGTTTTAGCGCTCAACCTCTTCCACCTCCTTGGCGTGCTGCGCCTCCAGGAACTGGCGCGTCGCCTCCACATGAAACAGCGGATCGCGTGCCTCGATGAGCAGGAAGAACCGGTCCCGGCTCGCCAGCGCAAACCGTTTCACGCTGAATACCGGATGGTGCGGCCGCGGCAGCCCGTTGAGTGCCAGCATCCCGAACACCGCCGCGAACGCCGCGCACAAAATCGTCGTCTCAAACGTCGGCGGAATATAGGCCGGCCAGCTGAAGTGCGGCCGTCCGCCCACATTCATCGGATAAGCGATCACGGTGATGAAGTACATCAGCCCGAACCCGCCGAGGCACCCGACAACTCCGCCCAGCAGCACCAGCAGCGGCATTGCACGGTCCTTGAACCCGATCGCTTCATCCAGGCCATGAATCGGCATCGGCGAAAACGCATCCATCTTCCGGTAGCCCGCCGCGTACGACGCCTTCGCCGCTTCCAGCAGGTCATACCGGTTGTCAAACTCCGCCATCAATCCGTACAGCCGTCCTTTTGCCGCGTGGAAGTCGCTCATTCTTTCGACCTCCCTTCCGCCGGCGGCACAATCGTGCGCATCTCAAAAATCGAAATCATCGGCAGCAGCCGCAGGAAGATGAACATCAGCGAGGCAAAAAGCCCCAGCGTCCCGATAAACGTCATCCAGTCCCACGATGTCGGCCAGTACATGCCCCAGCTCGACGGCAGGAAGTCGCGGTGCAGGCTCACCGGAATGATGATGAACCGCTCCAGCCACATGCCGATGCTCACGATGATCGACACCACGAACAGCATCGTCACGTTGCGCCGGAACCGCCGCCACCATAGGATCTGCGGCGCCAGCACGTTGCAGGTGATCAACGCCCAATAGAACCACATGTACGGCCCGGAGAACCGGTTCTTCATCAGGAAGCTCTCATACGGGTTGCCGCTGTACCAGGCCATGAACGTCTCCATCATGTACCCGTAGCCCACGATCAGCCCCGTCGCCAGCATCACCTTGGCCATGTTGTCCAGGTGCCGGTTGGTAATAAAATCCTCGAGCTTGTAGAACACACGCAGCGGAATCGACAGCGTCAGCACCATCGCAAACCCGGCGAAAATCGCTCCCGCCACAAAGTACGGCGGGAAAATCGTCGCGTGCCAGCCCGGAATGATGCCCACCGCGAAGTCGAAACTCACCACCGTGTGCACCGATATCACCAGCGGCGTCGCCAAACCGGCCAGCAGCAGCGAGGCGGTCTCATAACGCGCCCAGTGCCGCGCCGAGCCGCGCCAGCCCATCGCTAGCATCCCGTAGAAGATCTTCGCGCCCTTGGCGCGCGCGCGGTCGCGCAGCGTCGCCAGGTCGGGAATCATGCCAACGTACCAGAACAGCGCCGATACCGTTGCGTAGGTCGACACCGCGAACACGTCCCACACCAGCGGACTCAGCACCTGTGGCCACGTCCCCATCGTGTTCGGATACGGGAACAGCCAGTAGGCCAGCCACGGTCGGCCCGTGTGAAACACAGGGTAAATCCCCGCGCACGCCACCGCGAACAGCGTCATCGCCTCGGCGAACCGGTTGATCGAGGTCCGCCAGTCCTGCCGCAACAGCAGCAGAATCGCCGAAATCAGTGTGCCAGCGTGCCCGATCCCGATCCACCACACAAAGTTAATGATGTCGAAGCCCCAGCCAACCGGCTGGTTCACGCCCCACAACCCGATGCCCTTCACCAGCAGCCCGCCGAGGCTCATGAGCAGCAGCGACAGCACCATGAACGATACCCCGAACCCGATCAGCCACGTCTTCGGTGTCTTGCGCGTCAGCACGATCGCGCTGATGTGGTCCGTAACCGACCGATAGCTATGCCCCGGCTCGATTACCTCGTATTCGGTGTCCACCGCTTTGGATGGTTGTTGCTCGTCGTGCTCCATCCTATGCCTTCTCCAACTCCGGATTCGCATTCCGCACCTTGGCCAGGTACGTCGTCCTCGGCCGCGTGTTCAGCTCCGTCAGCAAGCCGTAGTTGCGCGAATCCTTCTTCAGCTTCGCCACACGGCTGACCGGATCGTTCAAATCGCCGAACGCGATCGCCTGCGTCGGGCAAACCGCCTGGCAGGCCGTCACCACTTCTCCATCGCGGATCTTGCGGTCTTCCTGCTCCGCCTCGATCCGAGCCGCGTTGATCCGCTGCACGCAGTAGGTGCACTTTTCCATCACACCCCGGCTGCGCACCGTCACGTCCGGATTCCGCAGCCCGTGCAGGCTCTTCGATTCCCAATCGTCGTACAGGAAAAAGTTGAACCGCCGCACTTTGTACGGACAGTTGTTGGCGCAGTAGCGCGTTCCCACGCACCGGTTATAGGTCATCTGATTGAGACCTTCCTCGGAATGCGTCGTCGCCGCCACCGGACACACCACTTCGCACGGCGCGTTCTCGCAGTGCATGCACGTCAACGGCTGATGATGGATCTCCGGCGCGTCCAGGCTGCCCTCGAAATACCGGTCTATCCGGATCCAGTGCATGTCGCGCCCGCGCAGGACTTCGCTCTTGCCTACCACCGCGATGTTATTTTCGGCCTGGCAGGCGATCGTGCATGCGTTGCAACCCGTGCACGCGTTCAAATCGATCGCCATGCCCCAGCTGTAGCCCTCGTACTTAAACTCGGGGAACAGAGACATCTCCTTCACCGGACCGTGCCCCACATGTTGCGCGAAGTCCGGCTCCTTGCGGTATTTCTCCAGTCCCGCGATCCGCACCAGTTCGCGCCCTTCCATGCTGTGATGGTCTTGCGTGCACGCCAGCGCATGCCGCGCGCCTGTTTTCGCCAGTTGCGCGCCGGTCACGTGCCACGGCGTTCCAGACGTTCGGATCAGGTTCGCGTTGAATCCCGCTCCCGTCGCCACGCGCCCGCCGCGCCATCGTCCGTAGCCCAGGTGCACGGTGATCGAGTTCGCCGCCTGCCCGGGCACGATCCATACGGGCCCGTGCACCGTGCGGCCTCCGTGCCGCAGCTCCACCACATCCTCGTTCCGGATGCCCAGCTTCGCCGCCGTCTCCGGGCTCACCTGCACCGCGTTGTCCCATGTCAGCTTCGTGATCGGACGCGGCAGCTCCTGCAACCAGCCGTTGTTGGCGAACCGTCCGTCATGCACGTTCGCGTCCGGGCGGAAATTCAGCTCCAGCCCTTCCGTCTTCGCCGGCGATCCCAGCCCCGCCGCCCAATCTTTCGCAAGCGGAACTGCCTGCGCCGCCAGCGCAGAGCCTGGCACAAAGCCGTCGTGCAGCTGCTTTCGCCACACGTCCTCGGTCAGCATCCCTTTGTTCTGCGCCTGCCAGTATTCCCTTACCAGATCGTGCGCCGTCGCTCCGGGTCGGCCGGCCAGCGCCGCCACTACTTCCAGCGCGGTCTTGCCGCCGTACAGCGGCGCGATCAGAGGCTGTTGGATTGTTACCGTGCCGTCGTAGGCCCGCGCATCGCCCCAGCTCTCCAGCCCATGCGCTTCGTTGATGTGCCAGTGGCACACCGCCGACGTTTCATCGTCGTAGGCGCCCAGGTGGATTCGCATCCGTACCTTGCGCAGCGCTTCGGTGAACTCAAGGTCCGCAGGAACCTGGTATAACGGATTGCCACCCAGCATCAGCAATGTTGACACCTGACTGGTGCGCATCTCTTCCACGAGATCGGGCAGCGTCTGGCTGGCCGTTGCTTCCAGCGGTTCGGTGTAGATCGCCGTGTTCCCCGCGTTGCCCAGCCCCGCGTTGATCGCATGAACCACCGCGTGCACCGCCGGAACTTGGAATTGTCCCGCCGCCACCACGCAGGCGCCCTTGTGCTTGCTCAAGTCCGCCGCGATCGCCTTAATCCACCTCGGATGGGAAACTTCCGGAGCCGGACCCGCCATAACTCCCAGCTCCACCGCCAGCGCCCGCGCGAAACTCTCCACCTCGCAACTTTCGAGCGCCAACCGGTGATCGGCCGCTCCGCCCGTGATCGATGGTGTCGGCTCCACCACGTACAGCCGGTTCATCCCGCCGCTTGCTTCCGGCTTGCGCATCGCCGCGAAATCACGCGCATAACGCACCGCGCCGGGATCGGCGCCGAACAGGTCCGCATCCAGCGACACGATTACCTTCGCCTGGTCCAGCTTGTACACAGGCTGCAACGGGCGTCCGAACGCCAGCCGCAACCCTTCCGTCACATTCGCTCGCGACACTGGCTCAAACTGGCACCACTTCGCCCCGGGCAGCTCCGCCAGCAAATTCCGAATCGCCGCCGCCAGCGATGGCGACGTCACCGCCTCCGTCAGAATCCGGAACCCGTATCCTTTGCTCGACAGCAGGCTCTCGCGCAGCGTCCCTGCCGCCGCCGCAAAACTCATCCAGCTCGATACGCGCCCTTCTCTGGTCACCACCTGCGACCGGTCCGGGTCGTAGAGCCCCAGCACCGCCGCCTGCCGCAGAACATCCGTTGCCCCCAGGCTCGACGGGTGCTCCGGATTTCCTTCCACCTTCGTCGGCCGGCCCATGTGGCTTTCCACCAGCACGCCGTCCGCGTATCCGGACACCGGAATCGCTGTCGCATAGTAAACAGGCTTGCCCGGTATGAACTCCTCCGGAGCCTTCACATACGGCACAATCTTTTCCGCCGGCTGCCGCGTGCACGCCGTCAGTCCCGCCAGCCCTAGCGACGCGCCCAGCAGCTCCAGCAGCCGCCGCCGGCTCACCGGATCGCTCCACTCCGACGTCCCCGGCGTGAACTCGTTCTCCACAAACGCCTGGAATTGCGGCGTCCCGGCAATCTCCTCCAGGCTCCGCCAGAACTGTGGTCCTTGCGCCGAAGAAAGCCGCGTGCGCAACGCCTCCAGGTCCAGCGGCGCGCTTATCGCCTCTGCGGGCGCATCTATTTGGTTGGGTTCACTCATCGATGACAAACCGAACAGTCGGTCAGCTTCCGGATCTTGTATTCCTTCACCAGCCTCGCCCCAATCACTTGCTGGCTTTCCTGCGGCCGGTAGTCCATCCGGAACACTTCCTCTCGCGGCCGCACATATTTCTCCGGTGCGCGATGGCAGTCCAGGCACCATTCCATGTTCAGCGTGTTCTGCTGATACATTAACGGCATCTGATCCACGCGCCCGTGACAGGTGACGCATCCTACCCCCTTCTTCAGGTGGATGCTGTGATCGAAATAAACAAATCCAGGCAGATCGTGCACCCGCGTCCATTCAATCGAGCGGTCTGTCCGGAAGCTGGCCCGCACGGGCTCCAGCATCGGGGAATCGGCCCAGATCTGCGAATGACAGCTCATGCAGGTCTCCGTCGGGGGAATTCCCGCCGCCGAAGAGGTCTCCACCGCAGTGTGGCAATACCGGCAATCGATCCCGATTCCGCCTACATGGTGCTTGTGCGAAAACGGGACCGGCTGCTCCCGTGCCACCCCCACTCGCGTCACATAGGGGCTCCGGTTCACTTCGTTCAAAATGACGAGCAAACCTCCGGCGAAGAAGATCGCTCCGAAGATGCTGACTTTGGCTATGGTGTTTGCGCTAGGGTGGAAAATCTGAGACATGATTCCTACCTAGCAACAGCTAGAACGTAACAATTCTGCATTATCCCACATGGCTAAGGTGGTAGTCTATATTTCCGCCGGATTTCTCCCCCCCAAAACTGTTCCAGGGCGGAACTTCCCTCTGGCGATATCAATAATGTTGTGCGGCAGGCACGGCATTGCTCTCTGGCAGACGCCGCGGTCAGAGTGAACCTTGTCCGCGTCCTATCCACGTTCCGCTATTGCTAAAATAATTATGTGGGCAATATTGAATTCGCCTGGGATCGCCGTAAGGCGCGGTCAACCATGGTGTCTCCTTCCAAGAGGCCCAATCCGTCTTTCTGGACGAGAGCGCCCGCCTGATCGATGATCCAGATCATTCCGGCGAATTATCTCGGCCAGACACGCTACCAGGAAAGAAACAGATACATACTGGAGATGGAAATGAGAAAAGAGTACGATTTCTCCAAGTCCCGCAAGAATCCATACGCCAAGCAACTCAAGCGTCAAATCACCATCCGTCTCGACGCCGCCGCAGTCGACTATTTCAAGCAAATGGCAGCGGAGGTAGGGATACCCTACCAGAATCTAATCAATCTTTACCTGCGGGACTGCGCCATCCAGAAACGCCGCCTTCGATTCGAAACCCCCGAACAGAAATCGAAGCGACCGGCATAGGATGCAGCGACATCCCGGTGGGAGGGTCTTTAGCCTCGCTATATCCGGCCGAGTCGCGCCGCATAGTCATACACAGCCTTGAAGTCGTCTTTTTCCAGCTCAGGATAATCCTCCGAGATCTCCTGTTCCGTGCGTCCCGCCGCCAGCCATCCCAGCACGTCCCAAACCGTGATGCGCAAACCCCGGATGCACGGCTGGCCGGACCTCTTTCCGGGTTCAATCGTGATGCGCTCGGCGAGCATGCTCCGCACTCATCTTACCGCGATTCGCCTCAATAGTCCCTTACCCTTCACCCCGAACACCGCACAACCCTACTCATACCGCAACGCCAATATCGGATCGATCCGGCTCGCCCGCCGCGCCGGCACAATCCTGCATGTCCGTGAACGTGGAACTGACGAACACTGGGACGCTCGGTTTTGCTTGGCCAAGTCTTGCCATACAACGTCTAAGTTGCCCTCAGTTCCGCTTCCGCTCGGCTTCCGCACCGCATAACACGCGAGCGAAAACCGTGAAAATATGGTCGGGGCGGCGGGATTTGAACTCGCGACCCCCTGCGCCCAAGGCAGGTGCGCTACCAGGCTGCGCTACGCCCCGACTGTTGAACTCCCGCCACTTCTCATCCTAGCATCCCTACGGCCGCAATCAGCTGCGCTTGGCCGGCAGTCCGCAGTCACTGGAGAGTTATTCAACCAAGTGATACCGCTCCTGCCTCCTCAACACCCAGCTTCTCTTGCCAGTCCCGTCCAATGCCGCGTCCTCTTCGAGTGACACCGTCACCGCTTGCCCGCCCCATTCCGGTACCGCGCTTGTCGTGTTCAACTCAATCGAATACCAGCTGCTGGGAATGATCGGCACATCACCCCGGCCGGCCACGCCTTCCTGGCGGTCATACAGTCCGATCAGCGGCCCGGCGCCGTGACCATGATCGCCGACCGGATGCGTGTAGATTTTGCCCTCGATGCCTTCCTTCCTCATCTGCGCGAGCATGGCCGCCAGCGCCGCGTTGCCGGTGCGGCCGGGTTCCAATTGCTCGAGCACGATCTCTTGAAGACGGTTGGAGCGGCGCAGCGCGGCCTTGAGACCAGCCGGAACATCGGCTTCTCCTTCGCGAAGCACGTACCCCATATGTTGTGTATCGGTGGCCAGGCCCATGGCGACGATGCCGAAGTCGGTGTGCAACAGGTCGCCGCGCTCGATCACCACGTCCGGAGACCGGCCCAGCGCGCCGGTGCCTTCTCTCATCGGCGTTCCGCCTTTACGCTGTGCGCTGACCGAGGGTTGGAACCAGGTGCCCAGACCTTGGCGCGCAACCTGCTCGCGCAGCCACCAGACCACGTCGGCCGTCGTGGTCTTGCCGGGAACGATTACCTCCGAAGAAAAGGCGCGCGCGATCAGTCCGTGCACGATGCGCATCATCTCGCGATAGTAGGGCAGCATCTCCGGCAACCGCGTTTCCAGGTATTGGAGCGGCAGCAGCTCGGCGGGAATGATGCGCGCCGTCCACTTGGGTCCGAGCGCCGCTTCCAGCGTTTCACGTTCGCCGGAGGAGAGTCCGTCGGAGAAGGCATGCGTGCGGGAAATGTTGACGGCGATGCGCGACGGGTTCCGTTCCTCGACAATCTTGCGGAGCGCGGCCATTTGAGCTTCCAGATACAGCTCACGCCCCGGGTTATCGGGATCGCGTAGGGACGTGTAGAGGCCGCCGTGGTCCCCGCCGCCCAGGGCCAGACGCTCCGCACCGTGGAAGATAAAGATGGTGCGCCGGCGCGCGGCGAAGGTGGTAGGCGAGACCAGCGCGCGGAAGACCGGATCCTCGTTGTATTCGCGCATCATGACGATCCACATCGGCACGTCATGTTTGCGCATCAGTGCGGGCAGAACCTGGTTCAGGCGCTGAGACAGCCACTCCTGCTGAATGCGCGCCTGTTCGCGCAGCGGGGGGAGCGTTGGCGGCTGGGCAAGCAGCGGGAGAGAAGCCAGGATAAGGCCGAGGGCGGTAACTCCCGCCTTCTCCCTCGCCCGGCGAAACTCTTCATGGAGTTCTGCCATCTTTCGCAACTGTTCCACACGTTCGGTAACCGTCAACTTGAGGTTGGCCCGGATCAGGGTCCGATCGATGCTCTTCTCATACTCCTCGATCACGGGGTCGCGATAAGCGTCCGGCATTCCAGGGAATCCTGGGACCCATTCTAACCTCCCGTGTCTTCTTGAGCGGGATTGCCCTGCGCCGTCAGCGCTTCTTCCCGCGGGCGGCCTTCGCCTTCTTCTTCCGCGCGGCGGCCTTCGCCTTCGGCACGATTACCTTGTGCACCGGCATCACGGTCGGCTGTCCTGGGTCGATCCCGAGTTGTTGCAGGATGGGCATCAGCTTCTTCCCGAACTTGTCGAACGCCGCCTGCGATGTCCAGACATCGAATACCATCAGTTTGTCCTTCGGGCCAAACGACACATGGTACGAACGCCCGGCTGGCTTCCCCGCCCCAGCCTTCTTCAATAGTTTGATGCACTCGTCGTATTTTTCCGCCGGCATCGCCGGAGGAGCGAAGTAAATCCCGATTGCCATGATCCTTATCCTCTTTCTGGTTTCTTGTGATTTAGCACCGCCGGACTGGCGGCGGCTCATTCCAATGCAGATTCCATCGCCCATTATCGCCCGGCTTCAAACTCAAAAGCGCTCCGTCCGCTCAACCAAACCGCTTGTCGTAGCAGTGCGCCAGCACACGTCCCGTTCCTCCTATAGATTCCGCGAACTTCCTGGATCGGGTATTCTCTTCATTCACAGGATAGTAAAACGCTTCCTTGAAGCCTAGATCCTCGTATCTCCGGTAGAGCGCCACGGCGAGGGCATGAGCAAGCCCGGTTCCTCGATAGGCCGGCAAGGCGCCTATGCCAAGTAGTCCCGCTCTCCGATACAGGCGCGAGGTAAGCATCAGCCGGATCACCTGCGGCAAGCCGACTTTCCCCTTGAACGAGCGAAACAACGGCGTCCAGTCGGGCATGCCCAGGCAGAACCCGGCCGTCTGGCCGTTCACTTCGCCGATCAGCATTTGATGCGGGTCGAGCATGGACTTCATCGGATCAAAGGCCTCGTGAAACTCGGCGATGGTCATGGGGTGAAACTCCCACTCGTCCTCGAAGGTCTTGTTGAATACGGCGAGGAAGGTTTCCAATTCGCGGTCCCAGCGCTTCTTATCGATAGGCCGGACGATGACGCCCTTCGCTTCCGAGGCGCGGCGCTTTGTCGCTTGGTATTCCCGCGACGCGAAGTCCACCGTGTAATACCAAAGTGGATAGCTCCCTTCGTAACCGAGTCCGGCGAGATACTCCTTGTAGTAGGGGGGCTGCCAGAGAAAGGGAAAGATCGGGTCCTCATCAAAGGCGGCCGATCGGACACCTATGCCCAGAATCGCCGCTCCATTGAAGGGAGCGACGATGTGATCCACTCCGCGGTCTCTCAACCATGTCTCGGCGCGCTCGAACATGGCGCGCACCCCCGCATCCTCGCCGGGCAGCGCGCTGAACCACCCGATGAATCCTCGCTTGACGTTCTTGGCTTTTTGATACCTGCGATTGATCAGCGCGGCGCACCGGGCCACATCGCGGCCACCGTTCGACGCCGTGAACAACACGTGCTCCATCTCACGGAAAAACTCCGATCGCCCGGACAGAGCTTTGATCACATCGGCGTCGATCTCGGAAACGTATGGAGGGTTGGACCCGACCCATTGGCGCTCCAGGGCAACGAAGCTCTTCAGCCCTTTCTCATCGGTTGTCGCGATCTCTCTGACGCTGGTTTCGCTCATATATCAGGTAACCGGCCCTGGATTGAACGGCGCGAGGGTATTATGCAAACCCCAGTGGTCGGCCCAGGTCTTCTTGCGGCCGGAGGCGACCTCCAGGATCAGGCGGAACATCTCCCAGCCGACCGACTCGATCGTAGCCTCGCCGGTGGCGATGCGGCCTGCGTCGATGTCGATCAGGTCGTGCCAGCGCTCCGCCAGCGCGGTGCGGGAGCTCACCTTAATGACCGGCACCAGCGCCAGGCCGTAGGGTGAACCTTCGCCGGTGGTGAAGATGTGCACGTTCATCGCCGAGGCGAGTTGCTCGGTGCCGCAGATGAAGTCGGAGGCGGGGGTGGCGGCGAAGATCAGGCCCTTCGATGCCGGCCGCTCGCCGGGTGCGGCGACGCCCATCAGCGCCGAGGCGCCGGCCTTGGCCACCGAGCCCAGCGCCTTCTCGACGACGTTGGACAGGCCGCCGCGCTTGTTGCCGGGCGTCGGGTTGGCGCTGCGGTCGGCCGAGCCGCGGGCGAGATAGTCGTCGTACCACTTCATTTCGCGGATCAGGTCGCGGCCCACCTGCTCGTTCACGGCGCGCGGCGTGAGCAGGTGTACCGCGTCGCGCACCTCCGTCACTTCGCTGAACATCACCGTCCCTCCGGCGCGAACCAGCAGGTCCGCCGCGAAGCCGACGGCCGGGTTGCATGTCACGCCGGAAAAAGCATCGCTGCCGCCGCACTGCAGGCCGACGGAGAGATCCGAAGCCGGACAAGTGTGGCGGCGGCGCTGGTCGAGTTCGGCCAGCCGCTTTTCGGCGAAGCGCATGATGGCGGCGATGATGTCGCCAAACCCGCGATGTTCGTGGTCCTGCAGCCGGATTACGTAGGGGTCCGCCTCAAGCACAGGGAACAAGGCGGCGCCGGCCGGCCGCAGGTTTTGATCCGGCAGCAGGCGCGCCGGCTGGAGCTTCTCGCATCCCAGGCTCACAACCAGCGGCGCACCGCCGATGTTGGGATGCAGGCTGATGTTCTTCAGCGTGCGGATGGGGACGGCCGCTCCGGGAGCGTCGATGGCCACGCCGCAGCCGTATGTGTGCGTGAGGGCCACCACGTCATCGACATTCGAAAAGCGCGGCAGAATCTCCGCCTTGATGCGGCGCACGGCGTAGTCCACCGTCGGCGCGACGCATTGCACGGTAGTGGTAATGCCGAGGATGTTCTTGGTGCCGGCAGTGCCGTCTGGGTTCCGGTAGCCTTCGAAGGTGTAGCCTTCCAGCCGCGGCAGCGGCGCCGGGATGGCCGTCGCGAGCGGCAGCTCATCCAGCGCCGGAGGTTCCGGCAACTCCAGCATCTCCTCGCGCACCCAATGGCCGGCCTCCACGGCGCGGTTGGCGTACCCGATGGTCTGTCCGTAGCGAACCACAGGTTGTCCCGCGGCGATCGCCGCAAGCGCTACCTTGTGCGATTGCGGAATCGCTTCGGCCAGCTTCAGCCCGCTTTCGAAAACAGATCCCGCGGGCAGGCCGTCCGGATTGACGATGATTGCAACGTTATCGGAGGGATGAACCTGTACGCAGAGCGGCTTCATCGTGTGCTTGTCACCAATACCGCCCAGTCGGAGTCGCGGTCTGAGGGCGGCGTGCCGAGCGATTTCTCTCCGGGTCCGGCTACCGTGGCGGTGGAGCCCGCTTTCAACGGGCCGCCTCCGCGCGGGTTGAACCACTGCACGCGATAGGAGCCGGATTCCAGTTTCAGCTTCGGCGCGCCCCCGTTCGGGGCGTAGACGGCATAGACTTCCCCCGGCTTGGCCAGCACCCAGTTGCCTTCGGAAAGCGAATCGTTCGGCGACATCTCCTGGAACGGCAGATGGCGGCGGAAAAACTCAATCGCGTGGCGGGTCTCATCCCACATCGCATCGCGCGAGCGGAACTCTTCGAGCGATACGTCGCTGTGCGGGAACTTGTACCCGAAGTACCATTCGACTCCACTGCCGCCGGCGCTCCAGTCCTTGGCGTGCGGCTCGTAGCGGTGGATGAAAGGCTTACCGGTCGATTCGCGCCCGCCCGCGAAGGTGGCGTCGGTGTCGAACGTATCGTCGAACCCGTAATAGGCAAGAAAGTTTTCCGGGCTATCGGCGCCGCCCTTGAGGAAGTATTCGCCATTGCCCGCATGGCGAAGATAGTGGCCGCCGGCATAAGGGAGCAGTCCTTTGGCATGGTAGCCCGGCGCGTTGGAGTCTGCCGCGCCAATGGAGAAGGAGCCGGAGACGCCATCGGGAGCAACCGGCGCACCGGCATCGGGCTCCATCGACACAGCGACGTCCGTGCCGCGGCGGAAGCTGGCCGCGTAGCGCCAGTGGCCGGCCAGATTCGGCGTCGCGTCTTCGGTCGCAGGCGGTCCGTCGAAGCTGATGGTGAGCGGTTGCCACACCTTCAGCGGGCCCACCACTTTCGGCGCCGCCGCGGCGGTGATTGCGGCGGCGAACAGGCAGATGGCGATTCTATTCATCGGGCGTGAAAACCAACTCCGTGGTGATTTGAATCGCGCCCCGGAGAGTGCGGTAGACGGGACATTTGTCCGCATAGAAGCCGTGGACGCGCTCGGCGGCTTCGCGGTGCCCGGCGGCGGCCTTCAGTTTCAGTACGGCGTGGATGCGCCGGATCACCAGAACGTTGTCCTCCAGTTCCACTTCTCCCACCGTTTCCGATTCCAATACGCCTTCACCGGCCGGGATTTGACGCGCCTCCAGCGCGCCTCCAAAGGTTCCCGTCAGTCAACCGCCGGCGGCGGCGACGATGTAGTCGAGCGTGGTGGCGTGCGCCTCGGCGACATCGGGCGGAACTTTGTAGTGTTCGGCGATAGCGCCATGGACGCCGAAAAGCACCGGTTCAGATTCCGCCGGAAGCCAGGCGCGGCGCAGGGGACCTTTCACGCGCTCCAGGCGGACGTGGGAACGATAGGCGACTTCTGACATGACAAAGTCGAGTATACTGCGTGCTACTCAACGCGCGCGCGAAGCAGTGAGTCGGCCACTTGAATGGTGGGAATGAGGGGAGCGACGTCGTGGAGGCGGAGGATGTGAACTCCGTTCAGAATAGCGGCGGTGACAGCGGCGGCCGTTCCCATGAGAAGGCCTTCAGGAGTGGCTTGCGCGAGGAACGACTTGCGTGAGGGTCCGAGGTGGAGCGGCAGGTTGAGCTGGTGCAGATGATAGAGCTCGGTGATCAGGCGTGCCGATTCCTCCTTGCGCTTGCCGAAGCCGATGCCGGGATCGACGGCGATGCGCAGAGGATCGATACCCGCGCGCCGGGCGCGGTGCACGCTGGCATCCAGTTCGCGCAACACCATGTTGACCGGATCGGGAACGGGCCCGAGCTTGGCCCAGGTGTCCGGCGTGCCTCGCATGTGGTTCACGATGAGGGCCGCGTCGTGCGTGGCGGCGGCCTTGGCGATCTGCGGGTCGAAGGTGAGTCCGGTAGGGTCGTTGATGATTTCGGCGCCCAGCTCCAGAGCGCGTTGCGCCACGGCGTACTTGTAGGTGTCAACCGAGATGGGAATCGTCAGCTTGCCCCGCAGGCGCTTCAGCACCGGCACCAGGCGGCGCAGTTCTTCCTCTTCGGAGATGCGCGTGGCGCCAGGGCGCGTCGATTCCGCGCCGATGTCGAGGATGTCTGCGCCTGCCTCTTCCAATTCGACGGCGCGCCCGAAGGCGCGATCGGGGTCCAGAAACTGACCGCCGTCGGAGAAGGAGTCCGGTGTGACGTTAAGCACGGCCGCCACCAACGTTCGATCGCCAAGCTGCAGCTCGCGTTCTTTCAGTTTCCAGAGGAAGCGTTTGCGGGGCATGGGTTAGCCGAGCTCGAAACCGGCGACGGCGTAAACGGCGGAATCGTTGGCCATGAAATAGGGGGCCGTGGGAGAAAGAGCCATGCCCATGCGCGTCAGATGGCGGACCGGCTCAAACCCGTAGCGCCGCGCCAGTTCGACTGCCGGCTTGTTGTTGGGGAACAGGTCCCAAAAAACCTCTTCCTCGGGGTGGCGGGAAAGAAACCACTCCAGCACCAGCCGGGCCGATTCAAACGAGCGGGCGACGCACGGCCCGAAGTAACAGGCGTTGGCGCCGGGGCGTCCCATGGCGTAGGCGGACGTGGGAAGGCTGGCCGATTCGATCGAGGCAAGATCTTGAAGGAGGGCCGCCCGATTGGCGCCGAAGCCGCGGCGGTCGAGCACGGGGTCGTGAATAAATGGATAGATGCCGTTGGGGGACTCGCCGTCGAATGGCGCCGGCGCGCGCCGCCACCGCTCGATGGGGGTTTCGGCGGTGAAGCCGAGTTCGGTGTAGATCGGCCGGCCCTCCTCGGTGGCGTCCAGCTTGATCCAGGAGGTTCCGCGGTAGCGGAGCAGGTCGATGGTGTGGCTCATCAGGGAACGCGCAAAGCCCCGCTTGCGGTACTCGGGCAGAGTCAGCACCATGCCGATCCAGGCCAGTTCACGCCCGTACCGGATGGCCGTCGTCGAAGAGACGATTCTTCCGCCCTCCTCCACGCCGAGACAGCCTTCGGGCGCCAGCGCCAGCAGGCGCTGCCAGTCGTCAGCGGTCTGGTTCCACCCGGCGGCCCGGCTCAACTCCTGCAGATCGGGCAAATCGGCGGAACGCAACAAACGGAGTTCACTCATAACGAAGGCAAACCACCGGATCGAGATTCGCCGCGCGGCTGGCCGGATAGTATCCGAAGAACAGCCCGACACCGACTGAAATCAGGACCCCGACGGAGGCCCAGAAGTAAGATAGTGTAGCAGGAACGTTGGGCACCAGGGAGGCCACCAGGAACGCGATGAAAGCCCCACTCAGGATGCCAATCGCCCCGCCTGATAAGGATATTACCATGGCCTCCATTAAGAACTGAACGCGGATATCGGTTTTGCGCGCGCCCATCGCCTTGCGGACGCCGATTTCGGCCGTGCGCTCGGTGACGGAGATGAGCATGATGTTCATCACGCCGATACCGCCGATTAACAGGCCCATCGAGCTGATTACTGCCGTAAGCAACACGAGGGCGCCGGTGAGCTGGTTCCACAGAGAATTAAGAAAGTCCGGCGAGAAGATCTCGAAGTCGTTTTCGCCATCGTGGGGAACGCGGCGGATACGGCGCATCGCTTCAATCACTTCATTGGTGGCGATCGCGGGATCAACGTCCGGCCGGACGGAAAAGGCAATAATGAACTCGCGGACCTCCGGGTAGTGCTTGCGGAACGTGGTGAGCGGCATGGCGACGATGGTGTCGACGCCAGGGCCGCCGAAAAGTCCAGGGTCCTGTACAAAGACACCGATCACATCCATCAGCTTGCCGTTGACGCGGACACTTTTGCCGATCGGGTCAAGGGTCGGGAAGAGAGAATTGGCGATGCCGTCGCCAAGGATGACCACCTCACGGGAATGATCCAGGTCGAACTCGGTAAAGTGCCTTCCGTGGGCGACGGCCATGAGCGGAATGGAGGCGGCGATTTCCGGCTCAAAGCCGCGAAGGATGATGCGCTCGACACGTTCGGAGCCGTAAGTGACTTCATTGGCCTGGTCGGCGCCGAAGGAGCCGGGGGAAATGGGCCGGCCGGACAGGGGCGAGACCGATTCCAGCGAGGGACAGGTTTCGCGGATGATGTCGGCATAGCCCGGATCGAGGTATTTGCGCTTCCGGATGGCCTCCGGCACGCGGCCGAAGCCGGCGGACATGGAAAAGCGCGAGATCATGTAGGTGCGCGAGCCCATTTGCTCGACGCGGTGGGCGATGTAGCCGTTCAGGCCTTGAATGATCGCGGCAACCGAGATCACGGCGGTGATGCCGATCACGATGCCGAGCACGGTGAGCCCGGAGCGCACCTTGTGAGCCCGCAACGTCTCGAGCGCGACCTTTAGGTTTTCCTGGAATTCGGAGCGGGTCATGTTTATTCCGCGCGCAGAGCGGCCACCGGATCGAGCTTTGCGGCGCGCGTGGCCGGATAGATGCCGAAGAAAAGCCCGATCCCGGCGCTCAGGCCGAACCCGAATATGGCGACGGCGGGATGGACCGAGGCGGGGAAGTCGGTGAACGTGCGCAGCAGCAGCGCGGCGGCGAATCCCGCGAGGATGCCGATGGCTCCACCGATGACGCATTGCACCAGGCTTTCGGAGATGAACTGCCGGCGGATGTCGGCCTGCGTGGCGCCCACGGCGCGGCGGATGCCGATCTCCTTGGTGCGTTCGGTGACCGAGACCAGCATGACGTTCATGATCACGATGCCGCCGACGACAGCCGAGATGGCGCTGACCATGGTGAACATGGCGAAGAAGGCGGAACTGATGCTCTGCCATAGCGCGATATAAGAGGCCGCGGTGCTGATGAAGAAGTCGTCCTCCATGCCCGGCAGCAGGCGGCGGTGGGCGCGGAGCGCGAGCCGGGCTTCATCCTGCGCCTGATCAAACGAGTTTCCGGGCGCGATGGCCTTCCCCTCAATGATGACGCTGATGCGGGAGCCGCGGATCTTGCGGTAGGCGCCCATCGGCATCGTCAGGAAGTTGTCCTGCTCCATGCCGAGGACGGAACCGACTTTCTCGTACGATCCAATCACAAGGAATTCGTGTACGCCGATGCGGATGGTCTGGCCAAGCGGCTCCTGGCCTGGGAAGAGTTCCTCCACCAGCTTGGATCCGATCAGGCAGACCTGCGAATTGCGCTGGCTTTCCGAGGGCGTGAAGATGCGCCCCGCCAGGATGGTGCGGGTATCGATTTCGGCCATCGTTGCCGTCTGGCCGATGATGTTGGTGTCGGTGAGTTCGCGGTCGGCGTGCCGGACTCTCGTCGAGTGGGAAGCACGCGCCCCCACCAGCAAGCAATTGCGGCAATTGCGTTGTACGGCGGCCATGTCCTCCAGCGTGATGTGCTTGTTCTTCATCGCCTTCAGGATCAGCATGAAGTCCGTGACGGCCTGCGGCAGGCGTGAGATCTGAAAAACGTTGGCGCCGAGGTTGGCGATCTTCTCCTCCACGTAGACGTTGGCGCCCTGAATGATCGTCATCACGGTGATGATGGTGGCCACTCCCATCGTGAGGCCGAGAATCGTGAGCCAGGCCCGCAGCCGGTAGGCACGCAGAGAGCCGATGGACTGAGTGAGGTTGTCACCGAGTTGAAGCATTTTAGAGGACCACTTTGCGCCAGAGTTTGCCAAGCCGGATGACATATTCGCCGGGTGCGGCCAGGTTCACCAGATCCGTAACTCTCTCCCCATCCACCTCCACCGCGCCCGCCTTGAGTTTGCGGGCCGCCTCGCTGACCGATGGCGCCAGGCCGGCCTTGGCGATCACCTTGTCGATGCGGCGGATGGAATCCTCCAGGCGTACCGTTTCCAGATCCTCGGGAACTTCGCCGCGGCTGACCACACGAAGCCACTCCTCGGCGGCCTGGTCGGCGTCGGAGGCGGAATGGAAGTCGGTGACAATCATCCGGCCCAGTTTCAGCTTGGCCTCGCGCGGATGCAGTTCCTTGAGCAGCCGCTGGGTTTCGGCGACGCTCAGGTCGGTGAGCAGCTCAAAGTAGCGCGGCATCATTGCGTCGGAGATCGACATGAGCTTCTTCATCATTTCCGCCGGCGGCTCGGTGATGCCGACATAGTTGCCCTTGGACTTCGACATCTTCTCGACGCCGTCCAGCCCCTCGAGAATCGGCAGCGTGGCGACAATCTGCGGAGCAAGGCCGTAATCACGCATGATCTCGCGGCCCACCAGCAGGTTGAATTTCTGGTCGGTGCCGCCCATTTCGACGTCGCATTTCAGCGCCACCGAATCGTAGGCCTGCGCCAGCGGATACAGCAGCTCATGCATCGCTATCGGCGAGCCTTCCTTATAGCGCTTGGAAAAGTCATCGCGCTCCAGCAGGCGCGCCACGGTGTAGCGCGAGCAGAGCCTCACAATCTCTTCGTACTTAAGCGGCTCCAGCCACTGGCTGTTCATCAGTACCTGTGTCTTTTGCGGGTCGAGGATCTTGAAGACCTGCGCTTTGTACGTCTCCGCGTTGGCGTCCACGTCCTGGCGCGAGAGAGGCGGCCGCGTGATGTTACGTCCCGTCGGATCGCCGATCAAGCCCGTCATGTCGCCGATCAGGAAAATGACGGTGTGGCCGAGATCCTGAAAATGTTTCATCTTCCGGATGACGACGGTATGGCCCAGGTGCAGGTCCGGCGCCGTCGGATCGAACCCGACTTTGATGCGTAAGGGCCGCTTCTGCTTTTCGGCCTGGACGAGACGCTCGCGAAGATCCTCTTCGCGGATCAACTCGGCGAGCCCCTTGGTCAGGTAAGTCAGCTGCTCATCAACGGAAAGCGCGGTCACTCTATCATTGTACGAATGGGGCGCGAGATTCTGGACAGGCCGGCGCCGCCGGCCCATGAGCGGATTGCCTACGGAGAATTGCCGCAGCAGTTTGGCGAGCTGCGGCTGCCCAACGGTGCCGGTCCGCACCCGCTTGCCTTGCTGCTGCACGGCGGGTTCTGGCGCGCGGCTTTTGACTTGAAACACATGGGCCATTTGGGTGCGGCGCTCGCCAAGGAAGGAGTCGCCAGTTTCAACGCGGAGTACCGCAAGATCGGCGAGCCGGGCGGCGGATATCCCGGCATCCTGGACGATGTGCGGTTAGCCGCGGGCTTGCTGCCGCGGCTGGGCAAGCGCATCGATTCGAGGCGCGCGGTAGTCGTTGGCTTTTCCGCGGGTGGGCAACTGGCGCTGTGGCTGGGCAATGAAGAAGTTCACGAATTCCGCGGGGTGGTATCGCTGGCGGGCGTCGCGGATCTGGAGCGCGCCTGGGAGATGGGGTTGAGCAATCGTGTAGTAGACGATTTTCTGGGCGGCAGTCCGCAGCAAGTGCCGGAGCGGTATCGTCATGCTTCGCCCGCCTCGCGGCTGCCGGTGAAAGTGCGGCAGCGGCTGCTGCACGGCGTGGAGGATAACGTAGTGCCGGTCGAGATTGCGCGCGGTTACGCCAGGCGTGCCGGCGGCAGGGTACATCTTCGCGAGATTCCCGGAGCGGGCCATTTCGAGCCGATCGATCCTCATAGCACAGCCTGGCCACTGGTACGGGACACAATTTTGGAGCTGTTGAGCTAATAAGGCGCAGATCGCGCTGGCCAAGGGCGCCAGTCCCGACAAGTCGCGTGACCGCGCCAAGCCGCTGCTGAACCAGTTGGTGCGTTGGGGGCAGCTGCAGCAGGCCTTCTGGCTGCTGGAGCGCGGCGCAAGCCCGAACGTCGCCGATCCGCGCGGCTGGACGGCGATGCATCAGGCGGCCTCGCGCGGCAATCTGCGCCTCATGAAGGCTCTGCTCGAGGCCGGCGGCAACCGGCGGAAGATGAACAAGATCGGCCAGACGCCGCTCGACATTGCGCGCTCCTTGAAGCGGTCCCCTGTTGTCGCGCTGCTCGGCTAGGCAGTCACGCCGGAGTTGGGATAAGGTGAGGTCATGAGATTCGCCATCACGCTTGCCTTTTCCACCCTGCTTGCTTCCGCGCAAGTAGTTGTTTTCGAGAACGTGAACGTCGTCCCGATGGACCGCAATCGCGTGTTGCAACGCCAGGACGTGGTGGTGCGCGATGGGCGGATCGCCTTCCTCGGCCCCGCGGGCAAGGCGAGTGCGCCCACCGGAGCCACGCGCATCGAGGCGACGGGCAAGTATCTCATGCCGGGGCTGGCGGAAATGCACGGCCATCTGCCGCTGCCGAACTCTTCTCAGGAATTGGTCGAACACATCCTGTTCCTTTACGTGGCCAACGGCGTGACCACGGTGCGCGGCATGCTCGGTTATCCGTCGGCGCTGGAGCACAAGGCGGCGATCGCGGCCGGACGGCTGCTGGGCCCGCGGTTGTATGTGGCGGGTCCCGGTTTGAGCGGCAACGCGGTGAAGACCGTGGAGCAGGGCGTGCAAGTGGTCCGCGAGCAGAAGCAGGCCGGCTACGATCTGCTGAAGATCCAGGAAGGGCTCGCGCCCAACGTGTACGAAGCAATCGCCAAGACGGCCAAGGAAGTGCGCATCGATTTCGCGGGACATGTGCCGAACGACGTCGGTGTGCGCAAGGCGATCGCGGCGGGCCAGCGCAGCGTGGACCACCTGGACAACTATCTGGAGGCGCTGGAAGCGGACAACTCCCCGGTGCGGAACGCGGATGCGGCCACCAAGGCGCGCGAATTGCCGTTTCATGTGGACGAGCGAAAGATGGGCGAGCTGGCACAGGTGACCCGCAAGGCCGGCGCTTGGAACATGCCGACCATGGCGCTATGGGAGTTCTTCTTGAATGACGCAACCGGCGATGAACTGCGCAAGTCGCTGCCGGAGCTGCGCTACATGCCGCGCAGCACGGTGGACCAATGGACGCAGCGCAAGAACGCGATGGTCGCGCAGAGCCATGTATTCATGGGCTTCCACGTCGGCGGCAAGACCGGCGCGCGTGTGATCGAACTGCGGAAGAAGATGCTGAAGGCGCTGCGCGACGCGGGCGCGCTGATAGCCCTCGGAACCGATTCGCCTCAAGTGTTCAGCGTGCCCGGCTTTTCCCTCCACCGCGAGATGAAGGCGATGCTGGAGGCCGGCTTCACGCCTTATGAGGTGCTGGAGTCGGGAACCAGCAAAGTGGCGGAATATTTCGGCACGCAACAAGAATCGGGAACGGTGGAGGCGGGCAAGGTGGCCGGCTTGATCCTGCTCGACGCCAACCCGCTTTCCGATTTAGCCAACGTTGCGCGCCGCGCCGGCGTGATGATCAAAGGCCGCTGGATCCCAGAACAGGAGATTCAACAGCGGTTGGAAAAACTCGCCGCGGCCGCGGAAAAGATGTAACACAGGCAGCCTGGAGTAGCCACCCTGATCCCGGGATCATCGGGGCTGATTCTGCAATATACTCATCGTCAAGCGAAAGCGGAGAACCGGGAGGTAAGGAAAAATGAGGGTCTGGAATCGGAACCATTTCATCTGCATGGTGGCGCTGGCCGGCGCCGGTTTGATCGCCCAGGATTTTCGGGCCGCACTGACCGGGAGAGTGATGGACCAGACAGGCGCTTCCGTGGCCGGAGTGGCCATTCAAATCAGGAATGTTGATACCAACGAAGCCGTGTCGGCGATGACCGATGCCCAAGGCAACTATACGGCGCCATTGCTGCGGCCTGGGGCTTACAGCATGGAAGTGGAAGCCTCCGGCTTCAAGAAGTTCGTGCGGGAAGGGCTGATCCTGCAGGTGGCGCAAGTGGCGAAAGTGGACATCACGTTGGAAGTGGGCGCCCTCACGGAAAGGGTGACGGTGACGGCCGATGCGCCGCTGCTGGAGGCGTCGACATCCTCAATCGGGAAGGTAGTGGACAACCGGCGCATCCTGGAGCTGCCGCTGAACACGCGCAACGTCTACTCGCTGGTGGTTTTGACGCCGGGCATCGCCGGCACCATCGGCGAGCGGTTCGACGGGATGAACTGGTCGGCGTTCGGAACACGCCGGCGAAGCATGGACATCCTGATCGACGGCGCCACCGCGTCGCAGCCGACGGTGACCGGCTACTCGGCGGTCAGCGTCTTCCCGTCGGTGGATGCGATCCAGGAGTTCAAGGTGACGGGCGCCAACGTGCCCGCCGAATATGGGCGGACGCTCGGCACCGTGCTGAACGTAGTGTATAAGTCGGGAACTAATAGCTTCCATGGCACGGCGTACAGTTTCCTGCGCAATTCGGTGTTCGACGCGAACAATTTCTTTGCCAACCGGCGTGGGGAAAAACTGCGCAACTTTCAGCGGAACCAGTTCGGCGGCGTCGTGAGCGGCCCCATCCGCCGGGACAAGACCTTCTTCATGGGCTCCTTTGAAGGCCTGCGGGAGCGGCGGTTTTCCAATACCACGCTGAGCGTTCCCACGCTGCGCGAGCGGGAAGGCGACTTCTCGCAGACTTTGGCCGGCGCCAACCGGCCGGTGAACATATTCGATCCGTTCACGACAAGGGCCTCCGGCAGCGGCTTCCTCCGCGACGCGTTCGCGGGCAACCGGATCCCCGTGTCGCGCATGGACGCGGTGGGCCGCAACGTGCTCAAGTATTACCCGCTGCCGACCGACGCGGGCGACCCCTTTACCCAGAGAAACAACTATTCGCGCACCGGCTCCTACGCGGTGAACACGGACAACTACGACGCGCGCATCGACCACAACCTTACCGGCACGCAGAAACTGATGGGACGGTATTCGAAGAGGAACCTGGAGGATGTTCCGGCAATCCTGTTCCCGGGCGACATCACCATCGCCGAAGGCCGCATCATCAACGAGGACCGCAACCATCACGCCGTCGCCGAGCACAACTATGCGTTGTCGCCCAGTTCGGTGCTGACGTCCCGGCTGGGGTTTTCGCGGACCCTGTTCCCCTTCATCAACCAGGGGATCGGCTTCCTGCCCTCGAGTCTGGGCCTGCCCAAGGTGATTGACAACTACACGGACCAGGTGATGTTTCCCCGGTTCGAGGCTGCCGGCTACGCGTCGCTGGGCCACCGCGACCACCGCCGCAGCACGTCCAATACTTTCAGCGCCTCCTCTAGCCTCGCGCAGACGCGCGGGCCCCACACGTTGAAGTTCGGGTTCGAGGGACGGCTGTTCCGGAGCAACACACGGGAATTGCGCTCCCCGTCGGGAGAGTTCCGTTTCAACGCGGCCTTCACGCAAGGGCCGAATCCACTGACAGCCAGCGCGACGGCCGGCAACGGCCTGGCGTCGCTGCTGCTGGGCACCGGGATCAGCGGTGACCGTCTCATGACGCAATATAAGGACGAGGCGGCCCAAAGCTATTATCTGAGTGGATATGCTCAGGACGACTGGCGCATTACCTCAAAGCTGACCTTGAACCTTGGCTTGCGCTGGGACATGGATACTCCGCGCACCGAGCGCTTCGATCATCTCAACTACTTCGACCCGAATGTCCGCTCCCCGCTGGCGGGGGTGATTCCCGGCTTGCCGGAGCTGCGCGGCGGCCTGATCTACCAGGGCGTGGATGGCAACGGCCGCCATCAGTATGACTGGGACTGGCACAACTTCGCGCCCCGCGTCGGCTTCGCCTACCAGGCGACGGCGCGCACGGTGATTCGCGCAGGCTACGCGCACGTCTACTCGGCCTCGTTCAAGGCGGCGTCGGGCACCGATACTCCGTACGGGTTCCGCGGCGAGACGCCCTGGATCTCCACGCTCGACGGAATCACGCCGCTCAACCTGCTCAGCAACCCTTACCCGGTTGGGTTGGGGATTCCGAAGGGGAACTCGGAGGGGCTTCTTTCGGCTGTCGGCTTCGATTTCCGGCCAAAGTTCCGCGACGATAAGGTGCCGTGGGCAAGGCAGTGGAACGTGACGCTGCAGCGGGAGCTGCCCGGCCAGCTTTTGGTGGAGGCGGGCTACGTCGGCACACGGGGCTACGAACTGGCGCTGGAGCGTTACCCGAACCAGCTCGACCCGAGGCACATGGCGCTGGGCTCGCAGCTGAACCAGTTGGTCGCCAATCCTTTCTTCGGACACCCCAACGCCGGCGGCATCCTGGCCGGGCGCCAGGTGCGCCGGGCGCAGTTGCTGCGGCCATTCCCGCACTTCGCCGAAATCGTCGGCGCGCGGGATACCGGCGGCCGCTCCTGGTACAACGGGCTGCTGGTGGGCGTCAAGAAGCGCATGTTGCGCGGGCTGCAGCTGGAGGGCTCCTACACGTGGTCGAAGACGCTGGACTTCGGCGAGGACACCGTGCAGAACGAGTACGACAAGATCGCCAGCCGGGCAGTGGCGCAGATCGACATCCCGCACCGGTTTGTCATGAGCTACCTGTACGAGCTGCCGTTTGGACGTGGGCGTGCATGGGGCAGCTCGGTCTCCAGCTTCGTCAATGGTCTCATCGGCGGCTGGCAAATCAACGGCATTACGATTTATCAGTCCGGACTGCCGCTGTCGATCACAGCCAGCAATACGGCCGGGATCTTCAATCCCCGCACCACGGCGAACAATAACGGCCAAAGCGGCAAGTTGAGCGGGCGCGCGCAGGATCGTCTCACGAAGTGGTTCAACACCTCTGTTTTCAGCCAGCCGGCGCCGTTTACTTTCGGAACCGCCAGCGCGCGCACCCACGATCTGCGCGCTCACGGGACGCGGAACTTCGACCTGTCGCTGTTCAAGGAATTCCAGGCCGGCGAGAAGCTGAAATTGCAATTCCGTACCGAGGCGTTGAACGCTTTCAACACGGTCCAGTTCAGCGCCCCCAACACGGGGGTGACGTCGAGCACCTTCGGCCTGGTCGCGACGCAGGCCAACGCGCCGCGGCAGGTTCAGTTCGGGCTCAAGATGCTGTGGTGAGTCCGGCCGCTTTGTAGCCTGGCTTACCAGACCAGCCGCAGGGCGAGCTGGATCTGCCGCGGGAGATTGGCCTGGCCGGTGATGCGGCCGAAATTGGCGGCGGCGGCGCCGAGGCTGGGACCGTTAAACTGCGCGCGGTTGGTGGAGTTGAAGGCTTCGGCGCGGAACTGGAGATTGACGCGCTCGGTGATGGCGGTGTTCTTGATCAGCGAGAGATCGAGGTTGTTGATGCGGTCCTGCCGGAGGTTGGAGAAACGCTGCGGGAAGGTGCGCAGGTTGCGGTCCATTTGCAGAGCAGGCGCGGTCACGAAGCGTGAGGTGTCGAAGGCTCCGTCGACAGCGCGCGGGTTGAGATTGATGTCACCGCCCAGATAGATCACATTGCCCCAGCTCAGCGCGCCGTGGGTCTGGTTGGTGTAAATGCCGTTGATGACCCAGCCGCCGATGAGGCGGTTTGCCCACATACCGGCGCCGCCGGCGATGGCCTTGCCGCGGCCGAAGGGGAGGTCGTAGGAGGTGGAAAAAACGAAGCGCTGCGGCCGGTCTTCATTGGCGACGGTTTTGTGCATAAAGAGGTCCTGGGCGTTGAGGCGGCCGGTCGCCTCCATCATGCGGGAGCGCGAGTAGTTGGCCAGGAACTGCAAGCCGTTGGAGAGGCGCTTTTCCAGGCGGACCTGGAACATGTGGAAGTCGGCCCAGCCTTCATTGAGCCCGCCGATGGAGACGCCGCCTTCGCCGTTCATTTGCGCGAAGGGGCGGGTGATCTGCTCAATACGGATGGTGGAGCCGTTGAGGGCGGTTCCGGGCAGCAGGTTCTGGAACGGGTTGGCGACGTTGGCAGTAAGGCGGTCAATGGCGGCCTGGTCACGAGTGGGGGAAGTGGAGAGCAGGCTGGCCGGGAAGAAGTTGAGGCTCTGGTTGTTGTTGATGTGGAGGGAACGGGAGCCGACGTAGCCGATCTCGAAGACCATGTTGGAGCCGATTTCGCGCTGAATGGAGAAGCTCCAGCGCTGGGTGTAGGGCTGGCCGGGCGTCGGGTTGGTGAAGCCGATGCTCTGGCCAAGGAAGGTGTTGATGCCTTCGGAGTTGCCGGCGGGCGAAAGCAGTCCGGTGGGGAAGGGGTTGGCGAGCGTGGCGAACGGAGTTAGATTGCCGTCCAGGGTGGAGACGACATCGGTGCGCTGGCTGAAGCCGGGCTGGGAGACGCCGGTGGTGCCGTAGGTGGCAAAGAAGATGCCGTAGCCGGTGCGGATGACGGTTCGCGGGCCAAGCACTTCCGGAGACCAGGCGACGCCGAAGCGCGGGCTGAGCAGGCGGTTGTCGGTGGAGTAGATATTGCGGCGATTGGGCCCGGCGAAAATGGGACCACCGACAGGATTGAACTGGGAGACGGGGAGTTCGGGAATGGGAGTGCGGGCGAAGATGGCGGCGTAGGCTGCCCTGGCGGCGGCTGTGATGCGGTTGCTGGAAGTGAAGTCATAGCCGGCCAGCGTGCGGTCGAAGCGCTCCGTGGTGCCGAATTCCTTCTCAAAGCGGAGGCCGAGGTTGAAGGTGAGGCGTGAGTTGATGCGCCAGTCGTCCTGAATGAAGTAGGCCATGTAGTCGGCTTTGTTGGTACGGAAGGCGTTGCGGTCGAAGTTGCCGCCGGTGGGCAGGCCGAGCAGGAAAGACGCCAGCGACATGCCCGTGGGCGAACCCGCATTGCTGTCGAGCGGACCGCGGACCCAGTTGTTGTTGAAGACGTAACTGCCGGCGGAGTTGCCGTGGCCGATGCTGGACTCCTGCTGGCGGCGGATGTCGGCGCCCATTTTGAGCGTGTGGCGGCCGGCAATCTTGGTGAGAGCGGAGAAGATCTGGTAGCTGTCGAAGGGAGTGTTGCTGCCGCCGGAGGCGCCGAGGTCGTTGGTCGGGTCGGAGAAATCGATCAGCGGGAGTACGTTTTGCGAGCTGGCGGCGCCGAGTGCGGAGGGGAAGCCGAGTTGCACGAAGTTGAAGCCCTCGCTCGGGCGGTTGTTGCTCTCAATGAATCGCGTCCAGTTGAGCCGCGTGTTGAGGATGGTGGTGGGATTGAAGCTGTAGACATCGTCGACGGTGGAGCCGTAGTTGACGCGGGAAAGGAAATTGCCGCTGGCAATGTTGTTGAAGCGGTTGCCGCGGTTTTCAATGCGGTCGTTATTGCGCATGTTCCAGAACATCTTGTGCTTATCGGAGATGTTCACGTCAATGCGGCCCATGAAGCTGAAGAAGTCATCCGAGCGGACAGTGTTGGCCAGGTAGTTGTCCTGCGTGTTGTCGCGGCCCTGCTGATTGGGCAGCGGAAAGAACTGCATGAAGTTCCGCGCGATGGGGCTGATGCGGTTGGCCGGAAGGAGGTTGCCCGGGATGGGCTGGCGGCGGCGGCGGGCGCCTTCAGCCACGGCGGAGAAGGGATCGTAGAGCTGGTAGATGGGGCCAAGGCGGAGTAGCTCGGAGAAGTTGCCGTTGCGCATCGCCTCGGTGGGTACGGTGGTGGTGATCGGTTCCGGAGAGCTGTTCTTGATGCCTTCGTAGGCGAAGTACCAGAAGACGCGGTTCCGGCCGTTGATCACCTTGGGGATCCACAGGGGCGCGCCGGCCGTAACGCCCCACTGGTTGAAACGGGTGACGGGCTTGCGATTGTTGGAAGCGTTGGTGAAGAACGGAGTGCCGGCCAGCCTGGATACCTGATTGAACTCATACGCCGTGCCGTGCAGTTCGTTGGTGCCGCCCTTCATGACGACGTTGACGGTGCCGCCGGCCGTGTTGCCGTAAGCCGCGTCGGCCTGAAAGGTTTCCACCTTGATTTCCTGCACGGTGTCGACAGGCGGGTTGTAGGCGACGCGGCGGTCGCGCGTCATGTCAGGCGAGCCGTCCAGCAGCAGCTCATTGCTGCGGCCCTGGCCGCCGCCCATCGAGAAGTCCGATGGGCCGGCGTTGTCGAACGGGCGTGTGAAATTGGGATTGCCGGTGGGCACGACGCCGAACGCCAGCTGCGCGAGCACGAGCGGCGTGCGGCCGTTCATCGGCATGTTCTCGATCTGCCGCGTCGAAATGGCCTGGCCGACCGAGGCCGTGCTGGTGACCAGCATCGGCGCATCGGCATTGACGGTGACCGATTCCACCATCGCGCCGACCTCCATCTTGATGTTGACGGTGACGCGTTGGTTGGTGGAGATCTGCACGTTGTCCTGCACGTAACGCTTGAAGCCGTCCGATTCCGCAGTCAGCGAATAGAGGCCGGGGGTGAGGAAGGGAAGCGTGTATTGGCCGCCGGCGCCGGATACGGTTTCAAATCTCGCGCCGGTCTCCTTATGAGTGGCCGTGATCTTCACCGCCGGGATCATGGCTCCCTGCGGATCGGTGACATCCCCGTTGAGAGTGGCCCGGAATTCCTGGCCGAAGCCGATAGCGGCGCAGGCTACCGCCAAGATGGTGACCGAAAGAAGTCTTCGCATGGAGTCTTCCTTTCCCAGAAGCTTAAGATTTCTACATAATATGATATCACCGGAGATCCGGCGGGGACGGGAAGAGAGCGTCCAAAGCCTCTGGCATGACCATTTCATAGCTGCCGGCCAGGATGAGGAGAAGCCCCGCCAGGACCAGGAAGCCACCGCTGATCTTTTCCTGTACTCCCCGGTGGCCCAGTTTGGCCCCACCGAAGCCAGCCATCAGCAGGCCGGCGCCGGAGAGACACTTCGGGCGTAGCAGTTGGTATTGATGATGTGTTGGAGTGAGTTTTGGGGCTGTTACCTGCCGGAATCCCCGGTGTGGGGGTGGATTTGTGAGGAAATCGGACGTGGGGAAGCGGTTTGGAGGGGCGGTTCGGATTCGTTTGCGGGCGGAATTGGGTTCGTTTTGTAATTCCGCGTAATGGGCTGAGGAGCAATGGTATGTGCCTGTTCCTGCGCGAGTTTCCGGCGGGTGGCCTGGAGTTGAAGGAGCTGTTTGAGGGACTGATTGTAGGCGCGGCGTGCGGCGGACTCATAGCGTGAGAGTTTGAGGATGGCCTGGCTGCCGGAAGCGTCGGTGTGGAAGAGGAGCGCGGCGACGTCGTCGGGATCGGTGTGGGGCGGGATCATGGCGAGCAGGTCGGCGCTGGGGACGAAGAGGCGGGTCTCGAAGCGGGCGATGCGCATGAGTTTCCACTGGGCCTGCGCCATCTGGTCGACGAGGAAGCGTTCGGTGGGGCCGGCGGGATTGAGGTCGGCGCGGAGGCCGGCGAGGAGCATGTCGTAGTCGGCGGGATCTTCGCCGGGGATGACGACGTGGACGCCGGAAAGGCCGTGCTTGACGGCGTTGGCCGCGGCTTTCATCTTGCCGATTTCGGTGCGGGGGCCGGTGGAATGTTCGGCGTTTTTGCGGTTGGCAGCAAACTGTGCGGGGGAGGTAGACATAAAATTTCTCCTGATTGGTGAGATGAGCGCGGGCGGGCGGCCGTGCATGGCTGGATAGAGAGCTATCCGACGGGAGTGTAGCGGGCGTGGGTGCGGGGCGGGGGGATTGAAATCTGTAAGGTGTTGAGGAGGAAGGGAAAATGATTTTCGAACAGCTGTGATTGAAGAGCGCTGCAGTGTCCGCGGCTACAATGGCCGCAAGTGCTTGTCAGACGGGCACTTCAATTCAGCAAAGGAGACACTGCAAACATGAGGAGGCCGATAGAGCGCTGAGGGCGGGATGTGAGCTTGCATCGGGCGGCTAAGGATGGCCAATGCGAGCGACTGGAATCCACCAATCAACGCGACGCAGTCCGGGCTACTTCGGCTGACTGGGGCGCGGCGGCACGGTCCAGCGGAAGACCCTCTTGCTCAGTCCGGAATAGTCGTCCTGATCAGTGGGGTCGACCGTCACTTCCTTCTCGGGCTTCCAGTCCCCCATATCGAAGGTGTTCGAGATAATGGGCGTGCCGGATTTCAGATCTGCGAGCAGTTTGGGCTTCAACTTGAGGTTGAGCTGAGGTAGCAGGAACAGGGTGACGATGGTCGCTTCCTTGATGTCGGCGAGGAACAAGTCGTTTTCCTCAAACCGGACCAGGTGCTCCACTCCGGCCTTTTTCGCGTTCTCTCTCGCCTCGGCGATACGCTGCGGGTCGATATCGATCCCGACGCCGCGGGCGCCGTACTTCTTGGCTGCGGTGATGACGATCCGTCCGTCGCCACACCCAAGGTCGTAAACAACGTCGGTTTTTTTGACGCGGGCAAGCGTGAGCATGGCGTCGACTGCCGGGTCAGTGGTCGGAAGGTAGATTACGTCCGGCGTGCGCTTCGGCTGAGGCTGCGCAGCCGCAAGGCCGACGAGGGCGGTCGCGATAAGGGAGCAGAACGTCGTTCGAGCGAGTTTCATTCGATAACTTGTTTCTAAAGAATATCCAACTGGCCAGGGGAATGCCATCGAGCTGCCAACACAGGTCGTGGGTCCACGCTCATTCCTCGTCACTGACGGCGCAGCGTTTATTGATCGCAGTGCCACTTGGCGTGTGGCCGGCAACGCGGAAGATGCCGCGGACACTACTCCGCCTTACTTGGCTTTGCGACACGATATGTTCTTGAGGGTGCTCGGACGGTACGGGAGCCCTGTTTTGAGGCGCTAGCGGGGAGCCCTCCTACGCCCTTGTGGGCTACGGCGGGCCGCCTTGGCCTGCGGCGAAGGCTGGCGGAGAGGGAGGGATTCGAACCCTCGGTAGAGGTTTAGGCCCCTACGACGGTTTAGCAAACCGCTGCTTTCGACCACTCAGCCACCTCTCCGCGGCGATGGGAACGTGGTCTCGAGCACCAATTTAACACAACCGGAGCGGCTACTTCTTGCGGAACAGGGCGATGAACTGGCGCTTTTCGGTGAAGGGTTCCGAGGAGATCAGCTGGAAGCCGTTGGCTTCGATTTCCTTGATCACGTCGGCCTCGTCCAGGCGGATGTGTTTGGGGTCGCGGAAGCCGTTCTTGTAGAAGTCGACGATGGCCAGACGGCCGCCGGGCTTGAGGCCCTTGGCGAGACCGGCGAGCATTTCGGCGGGGTAATCGAAGTGGTGGTAGGCGTCGAGGACGAGGGCAATGTCGACGGCGGCGGGCGGGAGTCTGGGGTCTTTTTCCGTGCCCTGGACAAACTCGACATTGGCGATCTTCTTTTCCGTGGCGTAGACTTTGGCCTTTTCGAGGAAGTCGGGGAAGATGTCCTCGGCGACGATTTTGCCGTTGGGGCCGACGGCTTCATGCAGGAAGGGCAGCATATAGCCGACGCCGGTGCCGATGTCGGCGACGGTCATGCCGGGGGAGAGCTTAAGGGCCTTTACCAGGTCGAGGGGCCTTTGCGAGGTGTCGCGGTCATGCGAGGAGAGTGTAGTGGCGACGCGCTCGCGGCCTTCCTTGGTCTTGTAGCCGGAGTTGGCGTAGTCGGCGGCCTGGGGGAAGGCCGAGAGGGCTGCGAAGGCGAGCAGAAGTGTGATTCTCATAATGAAGTCTCCATGGGCAGGGCCAGCGGGGGCTCCCGCAGGAAATCCAGGGCTGACATTTTGGCCACCGCTTCGCGGACATCCTCTTCGGCGGTGGGCTCAAGGGTAATGACGAACGGGAGATTGTCTTTGTCACCGCCGGGCAACTGCAAGACGGCATCGAGGCTGACTTTTTTGTCGGCGAGGACCTGGGCGAGTGCGGCGATGATGCCTGGGCGGTCCGAGACGCGGAAGCGGAGGTACCAGGCGCGGCGCTGGCGAGTGATGGAGATGGGCTTGTAGATGCCCAGGCGGGCGTGGGCGAAGGGGGAGACGCGCTCGGGGCTGCCGCCGCGCAGCTCGCGGGCGACGCGCATGAGATCGCTGACGACGGCGACTCCGGTGGGATGGGGGCCGGCGCCGCGGCCGTAGTAGAAGGTGTCGGCGCCGTAGCGGCCCTGGACCCAGATGGCGTTGTATGCTCCTTGCACGGAAGCGAGGATGGTGGATTGGGGGATGAGCGCGGGGCGGACGCTGAGGAGCAGGCCGTCTTCGGTCAGGCGGGCGACGCAGATGAGGCGAATGGTGTGGGCGAGCTTGTGGGCGTAGTGAAAGTCGAACGGGGAGATGCGGCGGATGCCTTCGGTGTAGATGTCGGCGGGGGTGATTTTTTCGCCGAAGGCCAAGGCGGCGACGATGGCGAGCTTGGAGCGTGCGTCGAAGCCGTCGATGTCGGCGGAGGGGTCTGCTTCGGCGTAGCCGAGTCTCTGCGCTTCGGTGAGAACGTCGGCGAAATCGGCGCCGTGCTTTTCCATTTCGGTGAGGATGTAGTTGCTGGTGCCGTTGAGGATACCGTAGAGGGCGGCGATGCGGTCTCCGGCGATGCCTTCGCGCAGCACGTTGTGGATGGGGATGCCGCCGGCGACGCTGGCCTCCATCGCGAGATTGACGCCGCGGGCGATGGCTTTTTCCCACAGGTCGGGCCCCTGGAGCGCCATCAGCTCCTTGTTGGCGGTGACGACGGATTTGCCGGCTTCGATGGCGGCGTTGACGATCTCGGCGGCGACGGTGGTTCCGCCGACCAGCTCGGCGACCACATCGACATCTTTGGCGGAAACGACTTCGCGCCAGTCGGCGGTTCGGCGGGCGTTGGGAAAGGGGAGTGACTTGGATTGGACGGTACGGCTGCAGAGGGCGGTGACCTGGAGCGGGAAGCCGAGTTTCTCCTGAATTTGGGCGGCGTTTTCCGAGAGAAGGTCGAGCGTGCCGGAGCCGACGTTGCCAAGGCCAATGACTCCGACATGTACAGGGTGCATAAAGGGCTAGTATATAGAAACGCACCGTGCTGATTCGAATTCTGCATCGTCTGTTCTCCCATCCGCTGCTCTACGACATGGCCCAGGTTCTGGCGGGCGCGCGCGAGGTGAGAAGGCGCGTGGGGAGGCAGGTGACGACGCGCGAGGCGCCGGTAACGGTACTGGATCTGGGGGGCGGCACGGGCGCGATTCAGCCCTATCTGCCCGGGGAGTGCCGCTACATTTGCGCCGATATGGAGATGCCGAAGCTGCGCGGATTCCGCCGGGGGAATCCGCGGGGATGGGCGGTGCAGGCGGATGGGATGCGGCTGCCAATCCGGTCAAGCTCCTGTGACGCGGTGATCTGCATGTTTGTCGCGCATCATCTGGAGGATGAGCCATTGCGCGTGCTGCTGGGGGAGGCGAAAAGGGTTTTGCGAGGCGGGGGGGAGCTGATCTTCCTGGATGGCGTCATGGCGCGCGATCGTCTGGCAGGGAGACTGCTATGGTGGCTGGACCGGGGCAGCAATCCGCGGCCGAAGGAGGCGCTACGCGCGATTGTGGGAAAAGAGTGGAGGGAGGTTCGGGAGGAGAGTTTCGCGGTGTGGCATGAGTACTGGCTGATGGCGGCGGTGAAGAGTTGCGACGGCGGGCTATGATGAGGCAGGAAACGTCATGAAGAGAGTAATGCTGTTTGCCGTGTTATTTGGCGTTGTGGCCGCGCCGCAGCGGCGCGATCCGTTCGACGAAAGGAACCCGAAGCTGAAGCAGGAGCAGATCGAGAGGCTGCTGAAGGCGGACCGCGAAAAGTCGCTGGAGGAGGCGGCGGAGTTGGTGAAGCTGAGCCAGGAGCTGAAGGTTGAGCTGGAGAAATCAGACAAGTACGTGCTGTCACTGTCGGCGGTGAAAAAGACCGAGGAGATCGAAAAACTGGCGAAGCGGATCCGCGGGCGGCTGAAGCGATATTAGCGCGCGCGGCTGTGCTACCATCTTTTGGAACCCGGCAACCCTCATGCCCGTAACGCGCGAAAAAACCCAGTTGATGACCGCCTCCGAGATTGACCGCACGCTGGTGAGGCTGGCGCACGAGATACTGGAAAAAACCGAGGATCTGGACAAGCTGGCCTTTATCGGGATCCGGCGGCGCGGGGTGCCGCTGGCGCAGCGGCTGCAGGCGAAGATCGAGACGCTCGAAAACCGCAAGGTGCCGGTGGGCATTCTCGACATCAATCTTTATCGCGATGATCTGTCCACGGTGGCGAATCAACCGGTGGTGAATGCGACCGAGATCAGCTTCCCGGTGACGGGCAAGGACGTCATTTTGATGGACGATGTTCTCTACACCGGGCGCACGATCCGGGCGGCGCTGGACGCGCTGTTCGATCACGGGCGGCCAGGGCGCGTGCAACTACTGGTGCTGATTGACCGCGGCTGGCGCGAGCTTCCGATTGAGGCGCGCTATGTGGGGCGGACGGTGCAGACGACGGCGAACGAGATTATCGAAGTGAAGTTCCGCGAGATCGACGGAATGGAACGGGTGCTGCTGGTGGAGAAGGAGCCGGATTAGCGAAGCATGGCGGTAAGCGATAAGGGACTGCTGGGCATCGAGGAACTGAGCCGCGAAGAAATTGAGGCAATTCTCGAGAGGGCCAAGCATTTCCAGCCGGTGCAGCACCAGGCGGTGAAGAAGCTGGAGATCCTGCGCGGCAAGATGATCGTGAACCTGTTCTTTGAGTCCTCGACGCGCACGCGGACGAGTTTCGAGATCGCGGCGAAGCGGATGGGGGCCGATACGGTGTCGATCAGCGCGTCGGGTTCCAGTGTTTCCAAGGGCGAGTCGTTGGTGGATACGCTGAACACGCTGGCGGCGATGCGGCCCGATGCGATTGTGATGCGGCATGCGGCTTCCGGCGCTCCGCATTTTTTGGCGCGGCATTTGCCGATTCCGATTATCAACGCGGGTGACGGGACGCATGAGCATCCGACGCAGGCATTGCTGGATGCGCTGACGATTCTGGATAAGCGGCCGTCGCTGGAAGGGCTGCGGGTGGCGATCATCGGCGACATCGCGCACAGCCGGGTGGCAAGGTCGAATGCGCATTTATTGTCGAAGTTTGGGGTGGAGGTTGTGCTGTGCGGGCCATCGACGCTGCTGCCGCGGGAACTCGAGCACCTTGCGCCGAACGTGCATCTGACCTGGGACATGAACGAGGCGATCACGGACGCCGATGTGATCATGATGCTGCGGGTGCAACTGGAGCGGCAGCACGAGGTGCTGTTTCCGGCGAGCGAATATTTCCGGTTCTACGGATTGGCGCAGGAGCACATTGACCGCGCCAAGCCGGACGTGATTGTGATGCATCCGGGGCCGATCAACCGGGGGCGCGAGCTGAGTTCGGAGGTGGCCGATTCGCAAAGCTCTGTCATCTTGAACCAGGTGGAGAATGGCGTGGCGGTGCGGATGGCGGTGCTGGAGCGTGTGCTGAACTAGCGATGGCGAAACTGATCATACGCAACGGGCGGGTGATGGATCCGGCGACGGGGCGCGATGGGGTATGCGACGTCGCGATTGAGGACGGGCGGATCGCGGCGATCGGGGAGAATCTGGAGGCGACGGGGGCGGAGAGTTTTGACGCCACGGGCATGGTGGTGGCGCCGGGCTTCATCGACATGCATGTGCACCTGCGCGAGCCGGGCTTCGAGCATGCCGAGACGATTGAGACGGGAGGCAAGGCGGCGGCGGCCGGTGGTTTCGCGACGATCTGCTGCATGCCGAACACGAAGCCGATCAACGACAACGCCACGGTTACGAATTACATTGTGGAGAAGGCGGCGCACTTTTCGCCGGTGCGGGTGCTGCCAATCGGCGCGATCACGAAGGGGAGCGCGGGGGAGGAGCTGGCATCGATCGGGGCGATGAAGAAGGCGGGGATCGTGGCGATTTCCGACGACGGGCGTCCGGTGATGAATTCGCGGGTGATGCGGCGGGCAATGGAACTGGCGGCGAGCTACGGGATGCCGATTATCGACCACTGCGAGGATCTGAACTTGAGCGCGGGCGGCGATATGCATGAAGGCTGCGCGTCGGTGCGGCGCGGGCTGCGGGGGATACCGTCGGCGTCCGAGGACGTGATGGTGGCGCGCGACATCGTGCTGGCGGAGGTGACCGGGGCGCGTTATCACGTGGCGCATATTTCGACGGCGAACGCGGTGGCGATGGTGGAGTTCGCAAGGGCGCGCGGGTTGAAGGTGACCTGCGAGGTGACGCCGCATCACTTCGCGCTGGCCGATACGGATACGGTTCCCTACGACAGCAATTACAAGATGAAGCCTCCGCTGCGGGCCGGGCGGGACGTGGAGGCGATGCGGCGGGCGCTGGCGAAAGGGACGATTCAAGCGATCGCGACGGATCATGCGCCGCATGCGGGCAGCGAGAAGATGCAGGAGTTCGAGCGGTGCCCGTTCGGGATCACGGGGCTGGAAACGGCGATCGGGTTGTCGATGGAGCAGTTGGTGCATCCGGGGCGGATCACGCTGATGCGGATGATCGAGCTGTTCACGACGGGGCCGGCGGGGGTGCTGGGGCTGGATTCGGGCCGGCTAGCGGAGGGCGGGGTGGCGGACGTGACGATCTTCGATCCGGAATTGAGTTGGACCTACGACGTGAACAAGACGCTGTCGCGGAGCAAGAACTCGCCGTTTGACGGGCACGAGTTCAAGGGCGGGCCGGTGGCGACGATCGTGGGCGGCGAGATGGTCTGGCGGAGAGAATAAGTTACGGGCGGCTGTGGAAGCCGGGCAGGCCGGCGAGCTTATCGAGGAAGACGCGGATGTGGTCATCCCAGAAATCCCAGGTGTGGCCGCGGGGGGAGATTTCGCGGTACTCGTAGGGGATCTTGCGGGAGGCGAGGGCGGCGACGAACTCGCGGTTGGAGGCGATCAGGAAATCCTGGCCTCCGCAAGCGATGTAGAGCATGGGGACCGATTCGGCGGGAACTTTTTCGAGGAGCGAGAAGGGGTCCATTTCCTTGCGCTCGGGCGAGTCAGCGGCTCCGAAGAGCGCCTGTAGCTCCGCGCCGCGGCCGCCGGCGGTTGCGGCGGCGGGACGTGCGATGGAGAGCGCGCCGCTGAAAGCGCCGATGGCGGCGAACCGGGCGTGATGCTTCAGACCGATTAATGCGGCGCCGTAGCCACCCATGGAAAGTCCGGCAACGGCGCGGGAGCGGCGGAGCGGAATGGTGCGGAAGCGGCTGTCGATGTAGGGGACGAGATCCTTGACGATGAAGTCCTCGTATTTTGCCTTCGGGTCAGCGGCGCTATTGACGTAGAAGCTGCGGGCGGCATCGGGCATAACGACGATGAGGTTGTGTTTGGCGGCGTAGCCGGAAAGATTGGTCATGTAGGACCAGGCGGTGTGGTCGTCACCGAGTCCGTGGAGGAGGTAAAGCACGGGGTAGCGGATGGTGGAGGCTTCATAGTCGAGGGGCAGCAGGACGTTGATGTGGCGCTCCTGGCCCAGCGATTCGCTCATCAGCTTATAGGTTTTGATGTTGCCGCCGGCGACGCTGGTTTTGACGTCGGCGGCATGAGCCGCAAGGGCGGCGGTCAAAGAGAATAGGGCAAAACGCAATCCGGACATTTCTGAGAACCTCCATGAGGGCAATTCACGAGTTTATAGCATGCATAGGGGCTGTCGCAGAGGGGAATGTATGATAGGGGATTGGCTGGAATGAACGGAGCAGGGGCGGGCAACAACAAGCAGAGGTTGCCTCGTTGGGCGTTGCCGGCGCTGGGATACTTGATTTCCGTCGCTTGTCTAGTATGGGTTTACTGGGGGTTCGACTGGAAGCGGGAGATGGGGCGGCTTGCAACCACTGACTGGCGTTGGGTGACGCTGGCCGTGATGGCGGACATTGCCGTGTACTTGTGCCAGGGATGGCGGTGGAGTACACTGCTGCGGCCGGTGGCTGACGTGGGAGTCTGGAAAACAACGCAAGCGGTTTACATTGGGCTGTTTGCAAACGAAGTGCTCCCAGGGCGAACGGGAGAGGTGATCCGATGCTACCTGCAAAGGCGATGGAGCGGTCTACCGCTAAGCGTCGTGATCAGTTCGGCCGTCTTGGAGCGGGTGATGGATGGGGCGTGGCTGGTCCTCGGCTTTTGGATGGTAAGCCAATACGTGAAGGTGTCCAAGACTTTGATTGTAGGCAGCCGTATTCTGCTCCTTCTCCTGGTTATTGCCGGAGTGCTTGTGACTCTGGCCGTGCTGTATCGCGGAGAAACGGAGGCGGCCCTGGCGCGCAGCCGCTGGGCCAGACTGTTTAGGCACGTTGTGGGCGGTGTACACTCGATGGGCCGTTCCTGGTCGTTTGCCAGAGCGGCGGTGTTGAGCCTGGTCTACCTGCTTCTACAGATCCTGCCGATTCTCTTTCTGATGAAGGCATATGGCTTGGAAGTGACAGGTTGGGCTGCGCCGGTTGTGTTGGTCGTGCTGCGGCTGGGGACGATTCCGCCGCAGGGACCGGGCAACGTCGGATCGTTTCAGGCGTTGTCGAGAGGGGCCCTGGAGCTGTTCGGGCTGGAGCGGGCGGAGGCGACGGGATTCTCGACGCTGCTGTTTCTGGTGGTGACGGTGCCGCTGTGGCTGGCGGGGTTCGCGGCGCTGATCGCGACCAGGATGCGGTTCAGCGAGATCCACCGCGAGGCGCACGAGCAGATGGCGGAGGAGGGTTAGTTTAGGGATGCTGGAAATCAGCGGCCATCGGGATCAGCTGTTCATAGACGTGATCGGGGATGGGGCTGTGCCAGTGGCCGGTGACCTTGGCTGTGGTCACGGCGACCGCGAACAAGGCGAGCATGGCCGCGGCCAGCGCGCGGACGTGCACCGGGTGAGCTTTGGGACGCGCGAGATAGAGAGCACCTTCGGCGGGACACTCGGCCACGCATTCCATGCAGCCGATGCATTCGGCCGAGCGGACCTGGATGAGCTTGTCCACGGGCAGATTGGCGGGGCAGGCTTTGGCGCACTTGTTGCAATCGATGCATAGGTCCGGCACGCGGCGGATGCGGAGCGGACTGGCCAGCGAGGCCAGGCCCATGAGCGCGCCGTAGGGGCAGAGGTAGCGGCACCAGAAGTTGGGCACGAAGAAGGAGCCGATCACGAGAAGGCCGACAACAGTGGCGGCGAAGGGACTCATGCGGCGGAAGAAGTCGAGCATCTTGACGTCGGCGACCAAGCCGTAGGGGCTGGCGAGGAAGGCTTCAATGCCGGCGGCCGACATGCCTCCGACGGCCCACAGGAAGAGGCCGAACAGAATGTACTTGAGCCCGCGCAGGGGAATGTCGATCCACTTGGGAGGGAAGAAGACGCGCCTGAAGGTCTGGCGGCCGATTTTCCAAAGGCGTTCCGAGATGGTTCCGATGGGGCAGAGCCAGCCGCAGAAGGATTTGCGGAATGCAAGGCTGAGCGCGAGGAATGTGAGGAAGAGGACCATCGCGGCGGGGTGGATTTCCGGCATGGTTCCGGTGCGGAGATAGAAGAAGGTGTTCATCATGCCGGCGATGGGAAGCCAGCCTTCGACGCCTGGCGGGCGATCGAAGCGCGCGCCGCCTTGTTCGAAGTAGCGGACGAAGAAGTAGAACTGGGCGCCGATCCAGAGGTTGAGGGCAAGAAAAACGGTTTGGACGATGAGGCGCAGGCGCTGGGATTGATCGGGTTGGATTCGGCGTTCCCAATCCTTCTTCTTCATGGCTTTAGTGTGGCAGGAGGGTGGGAGAATGTCCGTGACGGCGGTCACAGCGTGGCGGTAAAGGCTTGTTAGAATTGGGTTTCGGCTTCGTTTTCGATGCCAGCCCAATCGAGGATTTCAACCGTTCTGCGGTCGAGGCGTAAAAGTCCTTCCGATTGGAAGCGGCCGAGGTTGCGCGAGACCACCTCACGGACGGTGCCAAGCCGGGCAGCCAGTTCCTCTTGCGTCTCCTCCAGTGGAAAGGCTCCGGAATCTGCCAGGCGAGCGCGGTCCAGCAGATCCTGGGCGAGGCGCTGGCGGATGGTGCCAAAGGTGACGCGCTCGGCGAGTCCGAGCAGGTGGCGGAGGCGCTTGCCGAAGACACGCAGGAAGCGCAGGGCCAGTTCCGGGTGGGCGCGGCAGGCGGCGAGAAAATCCTGTTTGAAAACAAGGATGGCGATGGTTGGCTGAAAAGCGAAGACGCTGGCGGGGTAGGGGCCGCCGTCAAAAACAGGAACCTCGGCGACCGAGGATGGAGCGGCCATGGTAGCGAGAACCAACTGGCGGCCTTGGGGTGTGGTCTTCACCACTCTGACGGCGCCTTCTCCGATGACCCACAGGCCTTGGCATTGCTCGCCCTCCAGGAAGAGTGTCTCGCCGGGCGCATACTGGCGGCTGACCGAGGTGTCCGCCAGATGCTCGAATTCGGGTTCCGGCAGAGAGGCGAACAGGTCAATGGCCTTGAGCATGGCGGGTTTGGAGAGGCTCATGAATGACAGTCTCCCATGGGTGTGTGACTTCAGTCATAGCGCAAGTTGGTTCCACACCCTAAGCTGGAACCGTAAGTCAGGAG